>ENA-UOOM01000671-UOOM01000671.1-fermentation-metagenome-genome-assembly--contig:-NODE-671-length-37255-cov-8.465806_pt1 | contig 37255 bp, 32 predicted proteins | sample MGYA00245781_ERZ724031 | MGnify/ENA primary metagenome ERZ724031 (study PRJEB28704, sample SAMN03018317) | fermentation metagenome | biome: anthropogenic terrestrial biome; feature: soil; material... | reverse complement strand
CAGCATGACGTCAGATTCTGCAATTCTCCTGGAAATCTAGCGTGCAAGACTACACTGTACTACAAATAACAGAGTTATAATCCATTGAATATGACCTGTTTGAATCAGAATCTATATTTGACAAAATTGAATTAAGAGTATCTATCAGTGATTTAAACCCTGAAACAAGTTGAACCACATCAAAATGCCCACTCGGGTCCCATCTATTTATCGGGTTACTACTACAATAAGTATAAGGATTAATACTCAGCGGATTGGTAATATCCCCTTCATAACTATCCTTCGATATAAACCTTCCGATTGTCGGGTCATAGTACCTGGCCCTGAGATAATAAAGCCCGGTCTCCTCGTCATAATATTCCCCGGCATATTTCATGGGGTTTACGATCTGTTCCTGGGAGCTTAAGATGTTGCCCCACTCGTCATAGCTATAGCTGTTGACGGTGTTGCCAGCTTCGTCTATAACCTGGATCACATCGCCGTGGCCGTTGTAAAGGTAGTAGTAATAAGTACCGTTGACCTGCCTTGCTAGCGCTTTGTGACCCCAGATGTTCTGGGCGCTGACCTGGCCGGTTCCATCTGATTCGGCGATCACCAGGCCGTTGTCATCGCAATAGTAGCGGGTGCTGCTCGTGCCGCTGTCTTTTTCAGTCCTTAACCCTTCCGGATCGTAGCTGTAGGCAGTGCTGCCGCTGCCGGTGAAGGAAGCCAGTTCATCCCAACTGTTGTAGGCAAACTCTCCGGCTTTGAAGGTTTCGGGATCGATGGTGGTCACCGAGCCTTTGCTGCGGTTGCCCCGGCTGTCGTAGCTGTAATTGATTTCTTCTCCGTTAGGGCGTTTGATTCCTGTCAGTCTGTTTAATGGGTCATATTGATAAGTAGTGATTTGACCATTGGCGGTTACTGCTATGATATTGCTGTTTTTATCATAGGCGTAGCTGAACTCGGAGAGAATGTTGGCCCCCATTTTATTAGTAAGTTCTGTCAGCCGGTTGATGTTGTCGTATGTATATTCAGTTCTAAGTCCATTGGGATAGTTGACAGCCTTGATCATGCCGTCGTCGTAATATTCGTAGCTGAAGGCTTTGCTGTCGGTTGTAATGGTATCGATTCTATTGAGGCTGTCGTACTGATAATTGACGGTCTGGTCGAAGGGGTCGGTGATTTGGATACGGTTGCCCACGTCATCATATTGGAAATCTACCGCATAGTTGCCGATTTTACGCTGGCTGGTTAAACCAGTTGAATAATACTGATAGTCTAAAGCTTCTCCGGCTCCGCTCTGACTGCTATATACGGCGGTTCTCTCCACTCCGCCCAAGGAATGATAGTAGTAGGTCAGGGTATCCGGGCCTGCGCTCATCTCTTGCAAGCGGTTGTAATTGTCATATTCCATGGTGGTGATTTTGCCGGTGGCATCGGTTACCACAACGGGCAAGCCGTTTTCGTCATATTGATAGCTGACGGTCTGGCCTTCGGGTTCGGTTTTGACGGTCAGCAGGCCGCGTTCGTCGTAGCCCTTGGTGGTTATGAAGTCTTTTAGGCCCTCACTCTGCTTTACCTGACTGACGTTGCCTAAGCGGTCATAGTCATAACCGGTCTCCTGATTGAGGGGGTCAATAACTTTGATAAGCCTATTCAAGGGGTCATACTGATATTGGCTCTGGTTATTTTCAGGGTCGGTATATTGAATCAGATTGCCCAGATAATCGTATTCAAATGTTTCTTCCACTTCATTGGGCTGGCCCCAGCCGTCGGGATAGCCGCTGCGAGATATCTCTCGGCCCCATTGATCATAGGTTATCAAATGATGGTTTTCAGCGGCACCGGTAGATTGGGGTACGAAGTAGGATTTCTTGGTGCGGTTCAGGATGTCATATTCATATACCTGCTGGTTGCCCTGGGTGTCGGTGATGCTCTGCAGACGACTCCATTCGTCCCACTCATAGCTGGTTTGATGATCCAGGGGGTCGGTTGCGGATATGATCTGTCCATAACATTGAATCCATATTGGGTGGTGATCCACTGATCTTTCTCAAAATCATACTTGCGGCTTTGTTGTAACACTCCGTGGTCATCGTAATAACCAACGGTTTCAAAGAAGGTTTCCGGACCGCTGCCGTCATCCCAGGTACGGTACAGGTGCACCCGGAACAGGCTCCGGTTATCCAGATCGGCTACGATGTAGTCGCCATAGTCGTAGTTGTCCTCCACGACATATGAACCATTAATTCCTACCGAACTGGGATAGGTGACTTTGGTCAATCTGCCTTGATCGTCGTATTCGTAGCCGGTAATATTACCTGCGGCGTCTTCCGCACTGGTTACCAGGCCCCTAACAAATTCATATGTGTTCTCGGCGGTGCTGCTCTGGGCCTGGTTATTTTCGGTATAGAATTGGGTGATGGCAGTCGGGTAAGCATCATAAGCACCGGAATAGTCGTAGGCAGTGGTGCTGGTTAAGCCATCTTCATGATTAACAAGCACTTTAGTGACATTGCCCATATGATCATCATCTTCATATCGATAATCAGTGGTCTCTCCTTTGGCGTTCACTGTGGTCTGCAAGCGGCCGTTATAGTCATATATACTGCTTTCCGTAAGCCGGATACCTTCATCCTGGTTATAAGTTTTAGAGGCCAAGAATTTAAAGATGGGATCATACGTATAGCTGATGGTATGCTGCTCTTTGGCCGAAGCGTCATCCCATTCCGTCTGGGTCAGAGGCCTGGTTTCCGACTCGATCCCACCCCAGTCGTTGTAGGTATACCCGGTATATAAGGCATCATTGTATGTAGCATCATATTGTTTTGTTGATATTTTTACAGGCTGGTTCTTAAATTTGGTGTCATATTCTTCAAAAGTAGTTGTGTCTCTTTCACCATCAGCCTTGATCTTAACAATTTGGTCTTTTACCCAGCCTATCGGACTTCCATGAAATATTATATTAGTCTCCAGCCCATTATCCTGCTGAATGGTACAGGTATAGTTTGCGTTAGTAAATGTATAATAAAAGTTACGGTGATAGGAAGAATAACTTGTTTCATCGTTGAAATTAAATACTGATAAAGCCCCTTCATAACTGTAATTCTTTACTAATCGCGGGGTCTGAGAATAATCATTTTCCAGCTGCGGGAACTCCCGGCGACTGCTAACGCGATATACTTCATGGGATCCAAAATTTCCCAGAAATTTTGATTTTTTGGTATAATCGTACTGAATTTTAGAATTACGGACACTAGCATTACTGAGTAGGGCCTGAATCCCTGATGTGGGTGTCGCCCCGACGTCAAATTTCCAACTGACATCCTGGCAATTATACTCATAGGTATTGCAGGTATCGCCGTTGTCACTGCTAAATAGGGTTGAGTATCTGGTTTCATAAGCTTCTTTGCCTGTTCCACAAGTAATTAGATTCCGGTTGCGTGTGTACGTATAGTTTACGCTGTCTGTCTTATCCGGGTTGTTAACTGTTACCGTAATAGTACCTGCATCTCCTATGTCTTCATTCAATGTATCAGTATATTCGAAATCGATTTCTCTTCCGATGCTATCAGTGATCTTCGATATCAGCGGCCACGCCTTGTCCAACCTGACTTTGTCTAACCAGGCATAACCCGAATAGTTCCCGCCCCCAAAATTAACTTGAACGTAATGAGTATTAGGTCCAGTGGTAAAAAACCCCTCCTTAAATTCCCAGGTGTTTTTTTCGGTAGCATCAAGCCTAATAGCACTCCCTTGTCCTGAGCCATAAAGATTTCTGTACTGCGAAACAGATACAAAAGTATGTCCTCCTGAAAGCTGATCATTCATGTAACAGCTGACATAATAGTTGGTGTTTGGTTCTACAGCGATATAATCTGTTTCGCTAATACTCGACTTACCCCAAACATAACCGTATTTTAATGAAGAATTATCATCTTTGCCGAAAGTAGTATCATAGTTAAAACAATCAGTTGGCAATCTATATTCATTTGAATGCCAGGCTCTGGATTCCGGATTTTCGAAATCACCGTTAATCACCAGATTTGAAACAGGCAGTTCTTCATGGTTGAAAACAATGCTGTTGCCAAACCGGTCCACAATACCTAGAAGACGTCCGTCATCCGCAAAATAGGTTTTGGTCTGGTCCGTTCTGATCACTGCATACGCAGAATCAACCTGTGTGTTGTTGAAGGTGGTGTCCTTTTCAAATCTGATATCATCACGGTGATACTTCTCAAGGTTGCTGTCATCCGGGTCATCTGTGAATTTGACATGATATACCGCACCATCACCGGTATGGTAATATAACTCCTGCGCGTCGTCATCTTCATCTTCTTCGTCTGCTTTATCCTTCTCAACCTGTACGGAAGGCAGGGTAAGACTCCAACCTACTCCCAGGCTATATCGATCGAGGAAATAGGTGGAATGACTATTGTATCCATTAATACCATCCCCTTCAATCTTCCGGTCCCCAAACATAGCTTGATTACTTTGATAAAGTCTTCCTAAATTAAGATCCAGCCCGTTTCTACCCGGAAGTTTGATGTCGGTTACCTTTAAGGTGAGATCGCCAGATAACGGAGATATGACTTCATCAGTATCGCGGAGCGCCGAATATTGTTCGTTTACTACTCCATTGATCGCTGACGGTCCAACCAGCGTATTATAATAGGCTTTTTGCGATTCAGCCTCGCTCATCAGGTTAACTATATCCGTCCCAATCAATGGTTCCAGCTCCGAAAAGCGATTGGCTTTTTTATTTTCCTTTTCAGACTTATCCTTTTCTGCTTCGGGGTCGGGTGGATGTATATTGGCAGGATTATTCAGCTCTGTGATATCATCCCCTGCGTGTGCAGGCGGTTCGCTCGTATTATTTTGATCTGTGGGCGGATTTTCAGTTTCATTACCGTTCGTAAAATTGGTGTTTTTGCCGTTCGCCAGATCGGGGGCATTCTCTGATTCATCATTTTCGCCTTCTTCAATAACTCCCTGACCATCTTCCTTAAGCGATAGATCATCGGGCAGCAAGATTTGATTTTCAGCAACTCCCGAATCAGTATCATCTAACAAAGTATCGTTCTCACTATTTTTCAGCCCGTTATCTGCTTGTGTCGGCTGGGAACCATCCTGTAATGGGTTTTCATCTTCATTTGATGAAACTGGTGCATCACCCGAGGCACCCGAATGCGAATCCCCGTTCTCCGGGAGGAGTCCTTCCTCCGGGGATGTCCCCTGATCAGGATCAAGGTCATCTTCCTGCGGATCATTTGCTTCGGTTGGTTGCTCGGGGTCTTCAGGGGTTGGTCCATTAGGATCTTTCTCAACCTCAGGCACGATTTCTTCAGGTAATTGTTCATCTGCAGGATTCGCTTCATGCTGAATGAGCTGATCGAAAATATCAAGCATGCCTTTATCTTTTAGCGTCTGATAGATAACGGAATCTCGGTAAGGTTGATAGCCTTCTCCGGGCAGGGTCAGGTATACCGTTTGGGGTTCGGGCACGGATTTTTCCTTGGGGATATCAAAAGGCACTTCTTTAGTAAGCTTTAATTTCAATTCTATAGCCGGATCTTTTTTGTCTTGCTTTATTAGCTCCTTGTCTGAGCTTTTTTCACTTTCTGGAAGCTCATTTAAATCCGATGATTTTTCTTCACTCACGGTAGGCACGGTTGCAGTATTGGCGTTTTCAGTAACGGTATTTTGTTTATAAGTTTGATCTGCAAATGCGGACATTGGCAGAGCGGTTAAGACCATCAAGGCTATCAGCAAACAACAAATAGCTTTATTGCGCAGTTTAAATCCATACATCACTTTCATTCTCCCTTACCCCCCTGCCTTTCAGTTTTGATCGATGGTCCGGTTGATCAAGCTGCCATTGTCATCATATTCATAGTGAATGACTCCGCCGGACTGCAGTCTGATTTCCTCCAGACGGTTGCTGTCGCTATAAAAGTATCGGTCATACAGAGTAGTGTATTTTTCTACCGCATTCAGATGGGTAGTTCCGTCATATCCGCCTATGGCGTAAATATCCCAGCCGCTTTCCGCCAATCCCAGCCCGCTGCGTGCATAAAGCATGTCGTTTTTCAGCGTCCAGGTATCAGATGCGGGATCATACTCAGCCATACTACTCAGGTATTCCCCGTTATAGCCTCCTACAGCATAAATCCTGCCATTGACGGCAAGGCACCCTAGATCAGCACTTGCCCACGGCATGTCGGTCAAACTTACCCACAGGCCAGTATCCGGGTCATACCTCCCCACTGAATCAAGGTAATTCATGCCATCATAACCGCCCACCACATATATCTGATCATTTAGTACTGTTGCGGTAAGACCGCTTCTTATGACTGACATGCCGGATAAGGTTGTCCATAGGTTCGTTTCGGGGTCGTAAACCTCCATTGTCGCCAAGTGCTGTGCGCCGTTTCGGCCCCCAAGAGCGTATATTTTATTATTCCACGCAACAAGGGCCAGGTGTGACCGGGTAGTAGGCATTGGTACTTTCGTGGTCCATGAATCGGTTTTGGGATCATATACTTCCAGCTGGTTGAGTACGGATGTATTTTCTCCCCCTGCTACATAGATCTTTCCGTTAAGTGCGGCTATACCTGCATAACTGCGGGCGGTTGGCATGGAGGTCATAGTCATCCAAGTGTTGCTTTCCAGATCAAACTTCTCAAGGATTTGCAGATCGTTCTGGTCCCTCTCTCCGCCTACAGCATAGATGTTACCGTCTACCGCGACAATCCCCGCACCACTTCTTCTAGATGTCATATCCGCCATTTGGATCCAGGTGTCAGGACCAATCGCGCCTGAACTGGGTCTGTAACGATCAGGTAAGTATTGTTCGTTTAAATTCAATGCCCCCGATGCATTGCCGCCGCCAACGGCATATACTTTTCCGTTTACTGCTGCCATACTTAGGTAAGCACGAGCACCAGTAAGATCAGTTTTTATCTCCCATATATCAGCGATAGGATCATAGACCTCAAGATTTGCCAGATAGGCTCCGTTATAACCCCCACCGACAAAAATTCTGCCATTCAAGCTGCAGATTCCGGCTCCTTGCCGGGGAATGGTCATGGCTGTTTTGGTTGTCCAGGTATTGGTGGTTGGATCATATTCTTCTATGACATTCAAATTGCTGAGACCGTTGAATCCTCCTATGGCGTATATTTTCCCGTTTATTACAGTTGCTCCTAAGCGGCTCCGGGCAGTGGGCATAGGAGCTCTTGCTCTCCAGGAATTTGATAGGGGATTATATTCTTCAACCGCGTTCAAGTAGTTCTGACCGTTGTAGCCGCCTATGGCATAAAGCTTTCCATTCACTGGGGCCAGGGCCAGTTCGCTGCGGGAAGCAAGCATGTCTGTTTTTGGAGTCCAAGTGTTGCTTAAAGGATCGTAGGCTTCCAAAGTGCCAACATGACTACTGCCATCAGTGCCGCCTGCCGCGTATAGTTTTCCGTTTAAGGACGCTAACCCCAAGCTATGTCTTGCAATATTGAGACTGGCCACGGCAGACCAATCATCTACTGTGGAATCGTATTTTTCAACGGATGCAAGCGTTGTCCCAGCATTTATTCCGCCTACTGCGTATACCGATTCATTTATAGCTGCAGCAGCTAATTTCTCCCGTGGGGCTGTCATTGAAGAAGCAAGCTGCCATGAGTTTGGTGCTTGTTCCTGTGGAGCAATTATTCCTGGGTTGAATTCATGAACATATTGATAAACCCCGCTACTATCTAGACCCCCAATAAGGTAAGCCCTATCATTTGTTGTAATACACGACATTAGAGCTTTGGCTTCCGGCATACTGCCCTCTGTACTCCAGGAGTCGGTAATCGGATTGTATGCTTCAATAACATCCAAGCAACCAGCACCATCACTGCCACCCATGGCATAAATCAGGCCACCTATGTTAACAGCCACTAACCCGTATCGAGCCTTGGGCATGTTTTGTTTGCCAGTCCAAGTGTCTGTCTGCGGATCATATTCATAAACTGTATTAAGCGGGTTGTTATTGGTGTCTTGTCCGCCGATGACATATATTTTCCCGCCACAAGACACTGCCCCAAGCTTACTGACTATAGCTGGCAGATTGGCTTTGGCGGTCCAGGTGTTATTAACAGGATCATAAACCTCGGTAATGTTTGAATCGATTCCGCCAATAACGTAGATTTTGCCGTCAATTACAGCGGTTCCTGGATTCCTATGGTAACCAGTGCAGCTCGCTTTTGATGACCAGGTATTTGTAGAAGGGTCATACATTATGGTTGAACGGGTAATACCAGCTGGGACGGCACCGGCAACTACAAATATTTTATTGTCGACCGAAGCACAGCCAAGTCCATACCGAGCTTCCGGCATTGCCCGTACGGTGCTCCAGGAATCGGTTTCAAAATCATAAACCTCATTAAGTGCTTTCTTATTGTAATATGTATCGTCGATGCTACCTCCAAGAGCATAAATCTTCCCCCCGGCCTCAGCTGCTCCGAGTTCATAGCGTGCAGAAGGCATATTAGCTTTTTGGGTCCATTTTTCGGGCTCTGATTCATTCTTGGCAGGGTCATATTCCTCCACTCTAGTTAGAACACGCGTATCACAACCGCCAATAGCTAATATCTTATTATTTACTGAGACGACATTTGCTTTATAGCGTGGGGTGGGCATGGAGACTCGGTATTGCCAGGTATTATCCTGCACATTATAAGCCATTACATCACCATAATATTGCCCATCACTATATCCGCCTATAGCGAAAATAGTCCCGTTTACGGTTACCGCTCCGAATTGATCCCGCGGCGCCAACATATTTTCCCTAACTGTCCAGGTATTGTTGGCCGGGTCAAACTCTTCTACGGTGTCCAACCATCCATTATAAAAACCACCCAGCACATAGATTTTGTTCGCGTTGACCGTTACAGCCATCCGGCATCTGGGCGTTGGCATACTTGCTTTGGCTGTCCAGGTATCTGTGACAGGATCATATTCTTCAACTGTACTGAGATATGTTCCATTGTATCCACCGATCGCATATACTTTTCCATTACAGGATACGATCCCGGCATCGCCTCGTGCTGTAGGCATAGAAGATTTAGTCGCCCATGTATCAGCCTGATGTTCGTATTCCTCTACGGTATTAAGATACTGTGATCCATTATATCCGCCAATGGCATAGAATTTCCCATTGATTTCTGCTACCCCTAGTGCTGCCCTCGCAGTGGGCATGTTGGTTCTACCCACCCAGACTCCGTTATTCGAATTATATTGTTCCACGGTATCCAAGAACCCGTTGTTATAACCGCCAATTACATAGGTAAAATTATTAAGTGTACTTGCTCCGAAAGAGATTCTTTTAGACGGCATATATGGTCTGGGGTTCCACGCTCCTGGCTCAATATCTAGAGTTCTGACCCAACTGTACACCGTACTGCTGCTAGTACTCCTCCCTCCTATCCCGTACAGTTTCCCTCCAGCTACCACGGCACCCATGTTGCCATATGCGTTTACCGGGGTTAAAGTACTCCATTCATCTTTGTAAGGATCGTAAGCCTCCACAACTCCAATGCTTCCGTGGATTCCATATATGATGGCTCCCGAGCTCGACATATATAAGTTATTGCTGGTGGTTGGCATGCTGGCACGAGTGTGCCAGACATTTGCGATTGGGTCATATTCCTCTACGAGATTTAAGTTTCTATCCCCATCACCACCGCCTATAGCATATATTTTTCCGTTCACCGCACCTACATGTACGGTTCGAGCAGTCGACATACTAGCTTTATAGGTCCATGTATTGGTAGTCGGATCATATTCCGAAACCGTTGATATATATTGATCGTTTTCCCAGCGTGTATCATAATAGACTCCCCCCAGGGCATAGATTTTTCCGTTAAGGTTGCATGCCCCCAGGCCACGCACAGCTTGAGGCAAATTGGCCCTGGCTGTCCAAACATTGGTATCTGGATTATATACATACATACTGTTTAAATCCGTTCCATTATCGTCAGCTCCGCCTAATACATAGATTTTGTTATCTAAGACGGTTGCGGCAAAAGAAGCCCGAGGAATTGGAAGACTGGCCTTTGTAGTCCAGGTATCGGCAGCAGGGTCATACATCTCCATTTTTCCGGTAACCCCACCCTTTACATATCCACCCATGGCATAAATTTTGCCCTTGCATTGGACAGCAATTACGTTGGCCCTTCCAGCGGACATATTAGCTACACTTTGCCACTGAGGAATGGAATACAAATGGTACTCTGAATCATGTGGGAAATCTGATCCTGTAGAACCACTATTATTAGCAGCCACCTGAGTAATGGGACTGTTGCTGGAATCAATTGCTGTTACCGCATTATAGCAATTGATTTTGCTGTGGTTGTTCACCTTACCTATAAGAGAAGAAAGACGGTCACATCCGTTAATAATATTGGTTTTGATCTGGAGCGAACTTAATTCTTCATTTGCAGCGCTAACCAGAGCGGCTTCTGCAGAAACAAAAGCTGCTGCCATCGAAGTCCCTCCGCTGGGTCCATAATCATTGTCAGGTAAAGTGCTTATTATCTCTTCTCCCGGCGCTGCAATATCTACTACATCCGCGTTATAGTTGGAAAATGCCGAAAAAGCCGCCGATTGATTGAAAGAAGCTACAGTAATAACGTTGTCTAGCTGGTAAGATGCCGGATAAACTGGATAGGAAGATAGATCCTGACCATTATTGCCGGCCGCAGCTATAAACAGGATCTCGGGATGAGATTGGATGACCTCAAATAAGGCTTGATTATACTGGCTGCTTCCCCAGCTGCAATTTACAATTGTAGCCCCCATTTGTGACGCATACTGTATTGCATTGATAATATCGCTAGTATATGCGGTTCCGTTCTTGAAGGCTTTTAAAGACATTATTTGGGCTTCAGGAGCAACACCGGCTATCCCTATGCCGTTATCCTTTTGTGCAGCAATAATACCTGCAATATGGGTACCATGCCACTCATCAGACATGTTTTGGGGATCGTGTATTAAGTTATCGTTACCGCTGAAATTCCATCCCCAAATGTCATCTATATATCCATTATCATCGTCGTCGATTCCATTACCGGGCAATTCCATTGCATTTACCCAGATATTGCTATGCAGATCTTCATGGGTTATGTCGATACCGCTATCAATAACAGCAACACAAACGCCTTGACCGAGAGATTCATCCCAGGCCGGGACTACATTGGCATCGAAACTGTATTGTGGCGAGGTAGTAGTTGTCTTTTCATCTCCAGGAAGTTCTATAGATTCTGACCCTTGATAGAATTGACTGTCTATACCCCATTGCTGATTATAATAGGAATCGTTGGAGACCATCGAGATGGCGTAATCAGGCTGAATATATTCTATGTCCGAGAATTCCGGCAGGGTTCGTAAATCGCTGATTATTGTGTCTTTATCGGTTGGTTTGGAAGTTACTATCAATTCAAATTCTGATCTACCTAATTTTTTGATTGTCTTAGCCTTGTAAAAATGAGCCGTCTTCGGGTTTTCCCTGGTTATATCAGCCGTTCCCCGTTTATATTTAATCAGAAATCTTGTTGTTGCATTGGCCGAAACCGAGGGCGTTACAATTACCGGTTCTATGGCTTGATTGACAGGTAGATTAACAGGGCTGATATCCAACTCGCCTTTAGCGACACTTGGAAATATCAAAATAAAGCATAAAAATAAATAAATTGAACGTTTTAAGCCTATTCTACAAAATTTTACGACTGGCCCCACTATATACCCCTCTCCCCTCGACAAATTAAGTGAATATTTATTTATTTTTGAATATTGTATACATTTTCCTCCCTCTCGGCACAAACAACCGGTAAATGAACATAAATGGCCGCGATAAGAGCATGAACGATATTATGTAAACTAAAAGGTTCAGGGAATAACATTTTATTTTGAAGGCTTGATTTGAGAGGTTTTAGTTTTAGGATAAACGCAAATGCGTTGCATAACGGGGCAATTTAATTATCATGAGGCCTGTCGGTTCACGAGAACCAAAAGCAGTATTCGCACTAGTTTCGCAGATAACTGCGGTTGCGTTGGTTTGGAAGAAATCTTTTGATCAATATTTTAAGGGTGATTTCCAGTTCCTCATCAATATTAGGATCATCACTCTTCTACCTGTGTTTGCATTACGGCGGAAGTATGGTGAATTTTCGGGTAGCCCTGTATGAGGCGCCTTGATAGCTGCCGGTGGAGATAACCGTATATTCGCGGGCCATACCATTCATCATCGAAGTGCCGCTGACCACACAGTGAGCGCCATTCGGCAAAGCTATATCCGCTTGAAGGGGATCGCTCTGACTGAAGGGCCGGTGGGTCAATTGGCAGTGTGCCCAGGCCAGCCCGGCATCAGCAGCCTGCCAGGCTTGCAGACTGCTGCGGTCCCAGTACACGATGTTCCCGTTGATAAAGGCGGTCTGCAGACCCGCCATTACAAACCCGCTGCAGGCCAACATAACCACCAGAACCAGTATAACCGCATTGCCTCGTTCAGATGTCTTCAAAGCCCTGTATCACCTCGCTGGCATAGCGATTGTATGTAAAATTGCTTATTCCTTCACAGTGGGAACCGCCTTGTTCAGCGGAAATAAGCATGACCACCGTGCCTGGATTATGTATGGAGAAGTTCAGGCTTTCGATATATTCCGCCAGAGGCAGCGGAGAACCGTGATTGCTGTCGCGATAAAGCTGGCCGCTATCCACGTAATAATGCAGCATCTCATCGCTCATGGTCAGAAACAGATGCGGCCCGCTAACTGCGTTTTGCCCCGTGGCGTCCTTTACCTGCACCTGAATAGAGCCGGCCAGATCCACGCCCAGATGCTGGCGGGCCCGCCTGACTGCGTATTGAAGATCGGGAATATGCTGAAGCTTTTCCGCCACCAGGAAAGCATGCCAGAACAAGGCCATAACGCTTTGCAGGATAAGCAGCAATAGAAACAAGGCCAGTACGGTTTCCAGCAATGTCAAACCAGACTGGCCTTTTAAACCTGACAAGAATTTACGGAGGAGCGTACAACAGGGTGTACATCTCCACTGCTTTTTCAGTTTGTCCACCATCCCAGTTAACCCTCACCTGAATTTCCAACAATTCCTCTTGAGCATCATAGGGCTGATAGCCGATCTGCCAGGGATAGATGTTCTCTTCTACCGGCTCGCCAAACAACAATTCACGAGCATCCCTACCGCTTAAAGGCCCGCTTGCCAGGCCGCCGGGGTCGGCGCGGTAATAATCCAGAATCCCGAAAGCCAATACCGAGGCCTGAGTCTGCCGTTCGGCCTCTTTTACCCAATGCCCGCTGACGCCGGCGATCTTAATGATGGAGCCCGATAACAATCCCAGCAACAATAAAGCCACCAGAACTTCCAGCAAGGTGACTCCGGCACAGTTCCGAAGTTGACTGCTGCGGGCTCTCAGACCTTGTCTGATCCTATTCCCCACGGCTCAGCTCTGCCAGGGTATAGGCCGCTCCGGTTACGGGGTTGGTGGGAATGGATTTGATGTAATCATTCGTAACCAGTTCATTCAGATCAGCCACCGTATTGCCTGTATTGGTCTCGTATAAATCACAGGCGTTGTTGAGCATATCCAGATTGGCTTGATTGGCTTTAGTCTCAGAGTCTGCTAGTATATTGGCGAATCTGGGCACCACCAATCCGGCCAAAAGGGCCAATATGGCCATAACCACAATAAGTTCGATTAAGGTAAAACCCTGTTCCCCTTTAAGCTTTGACCTTATTCTCATTACACTCACCTTTTACACCTCCTTTCTTTCTCTGCTAAACTACAAGCCGCCGGCCAGATCCATGAGGCTGTACATCGGCAGGAGCGTAGCTATTACCGTTGTACCCACTAGAAAAGCCACCACTAAAATCAAGGCTGGTTCCAGCAAGGCGATCATGCCATCCAGCCTGTGCAGTAGTTCCTTTTTTAGATGCGTGGCCAGTGCGTCAAGCATTTCAGCAAGGCTGCCGCTCTCTTCTCCGGCCGCAATCATGCGGATATACATCTCTTCAAAAATGCGGTATTGTGCCAGACTCCGGGCTATACCCTGTCCGGCCCGCATATTCAGGCAGGTCTCTTTAATAACCTTCTGCAGGTAGAGGTTTTCCACCGTTTTCCCGGCCGTCTCCAGTGCAGCCAAGGCAGGCACCCCGACTTTGAGCAAAACGGCCAGAGTCTCTGTAATCTGCATGATGGCCCGGCTGCGGATGGTTTTTCCAACAATAGGGAGGGTAAGCACCCGCTGATGGACCGGCAAAGCCAGGGGCGTTTTTCGTATAACCCCGGTTATTATAAAGCTGCCGGCCAAAAACAGGGCCAAAACCAGCATGCCGAAATGCCTGATGAATTCTGCGCTGGAAATCACCAGGATGGTCAGGGCTGGCAAGGGCACCCCGCTGGTGGCGTAGAGTTCAGTAAACATTGGCATAATAAAGAAACTTATACTCAACACTGCAGCCACCGCAAATACAAATACGATGCTGGGATAAGCCAGTGCGGTCAATACCCGCTGGTTGATTTCATATTGATGCTCGATGTATTCACTGGCCCGATAGAGCATGTCGGTGAGTACTCCGCCGGATTCGCCGACCTCTATCATCTGCGCGGCCAGTCCGGGAAAGAGCTTGTCATGCGAGGCTATCGCATGATAGAGGGAAAAGCCGCTTCGGACTTGATCCAGTATGTCCTCCAGGGCTTCTTTCAAATAGGGTCTTGAAGTCTGGGCGATAAGGATTTCCAAACTGCGTTCCAGGCTGAGACCGGCTCCCAACATCACCGCCAGCTGTTTGAATAACTGGGCTATCTCACGCCGCGGTATGCCCGCCAATTTAAACCAGTCCAGTCCTGGTCCAAATATGGAAGCGAACCGGGTTAAAGCCAAATTCGCTTTAGGGGCTGATCCTTTATCAGCGGATTTGTCCTGTGTTACTGCCGCCTGCTCCATTATGGCCCTTCCCTTTCATTGTCTTCGCTTACCACGCGCATCACTTCTTCCAGACTGCTCAAGCCCCGTATAGCCTTATCAATCCCATCATGCTTTATCGGCACCATGTGATTTGCTATGGACAGGGCTTCCAATTCCTCCTCAGAACGGGCGCCTGTATAGATGACCTTTTTCAATCGCGGCCCAATTGTCATCACTTCTTGAATGGCGGTTCGGCCCATATAGCCCAGACCCAAACACTGGCTGCACCCTACCGGCTTGTACATCGTCATCCCGCTCAACTCGGGTTGATTGAAAAGGACCGCCGATCTATGATCCAACCTGAAGCCTTCCTGACACATCGGGCATAACAGCCGGATCAGGCGCTGCGCCACAATGCCAGTCAGGGCTGAGGCCAGGAGGTACGGCTCACACCCCATATCCATCAGTCTGGCCACCGCTGCTGCGGCACTATTGGTATGCAGGGTGGATAGAACCAAATGACCGGTTAAAGCCGCATGAACCGCCAGCTGTGCGGTCTCCTCGTCGCGGATCTCACCTACCATGATCACATCCGGGTCCTGCCGCAAGGCGGAGCGCAGCCCGTTAGCGAAACGGAGCCCGGCCTTGCTATTAATCTGCACCTGGTTGATGTTCTCCAGAGAGTACTCCACCGGGTCTTCCAGTGTGATAATATTTTTGTGCACGGTATTGATCCCGTGCAGCAATGCGTACAAAGTGCTGGTTTTGCCGCTGCCGGTGGGGCCGGTCACCAGCAGCAGGCCATGATTGCGTCTGGACAGGCTTGTCAGGAGTTCGTAATTGTGCCGGCTTAAACCCAGCTGCCCCAATTCGGTAATGGCCTGTGAGCGGTCTAGAACCCTTATAACCGCCTTCTCGCCCTGTACGGCAGGCATGGTGGAAACGCGGCAGTCAACCTTGCCGTGTAAACCCGCAAAGGTAAAGCGTCCATCCTGGGGAAGCCGTTTTTCAGCTATATCCATTCCCGCCAGGATTTTTATGCGGGATATCAGTTGGGGATGAACCTCATGGGCCAGAGTCGCCACCTGATATATAACGCCATCGATCCGGAAGCGCAGCCGGACATCATTTTCCCTGGGCTCGACATGAATATCACTGGCCCGGTGTTGTATGGCCTGATGCAGGATCTCATCCAGCAAGTCAATACAGCCCAGGCAGCCCAGATTATTCAGGGAGATGCAGCCCCGGAGTTCTTCCGGCCTGGCTTCTGAATAGGTTTGTTTTGGCTCGGTGAAGGAAATAACCTTGGATAAGCCCGGCTTAAGGGCGTGCTTCGCATGGCCTGAGGCGGTTTTAAAAGCCATTTTTCTACACCATCCGCTTGTTTCAGCAGTCTATTCTAAATATATACAATTATTTACATTATTTCCATAAGATGTTTTTGGGGTTTTTGTAGCCTGCTGTTGCCAATCTACTACGGCGACTTAAAGTACCTGGACTTACTGGGCTATCTTTGTTATGTTTTTGTTAGCAAAATTCGGAAGGAAGAAGCGGCCGATGGTTGAAGGGATATTCCAATATTATTTCTTATTCGATGAGGATGCACCGCAGTTTATTGGCAAAATGGCTCCTTTGCTGCAAAACGCCGGATTCCGGCCGTTTACTGACTGTGATGGCGGCGGCTTGCCCCATAGTCTGCCCTTTAAACAAAACTTCTGGCAGTTTTCTACGGGAGAGGGGAGCTGTGTTTGGGCCCTGGCTTACAGTCCGGCAGGCAGTTGGCAAGATTCTTTTCAAGAGATCAAATCCCTGGAGCAACAAGCCGGAGTGGATGTGGATATGATCCTGGGCCAGGCCACAGTTGTAATCGCCCCGGGACATCCCTGGGAAGACCTGCTCAAGCATTATGAAGCGGCGGTGGGGGGAAAACCGGGTGTGGAAATACCGGTAAAAGCCGGCCGACTGATGAGATATGCCCTGTCTCCGACCAATATCTTTTATGTAGCCAATCCCGAAGTTTACGATGCTAGCAGCTCTGTTTTTTGGGGACAGCGCTTGGCGCAGTTCGAAGCTCAACAACTTAAGGCGGGAATAGTAAGCAGGCTCTTGCGGGAACAACTGGCCTCAGTAAACCGGGAAACTGCAGCTCTGGACCGCGAGTTATCCTTGATACTGCATGCCAATCTGGTTTCAGACCAGGGAGAGCATAAAGAAACCGAAGAATTGAGTGCTCAATTGAACAGACTAACCACTTCTTATGCCAAAATAGCCGGAAGCCGTCACCTCATCGCAAAAGGCAAAGCCAACTTGCAGGCCGTATTAAACCAGTGGACCCGTCAGCTGCGGCAGGAGTCTGCCTTAGATTTTGATCAGGCCCGGTTAAATACCTGGATGGAGAATTATCATGAGCGTCTCGACCAGCTGACCCAAGCTGAAGCCAACCTGCAGGTATCCCAGGAAGACTATCAGGCGGCTATCGAGGTGGTGCGGAGCCGCATCGACATGATGAACAGCCGCAGCAATCTGGCCACACAGGCTCAAATCCGCGAACTGATGGAGCATAATACCGAGATGCAGAAGCAAAGCCTGGTATTCCAATATGCAGCGGGTTTGATTGAGTTTATCGTCCTGGCTTATTATAGTCATTCCCTGTGGAAAAACCTGTCTCATGAAGGTTACTTGATGGTACCGGCCTCAATACAATTCATTGTGGTGTTGTTGTTTTCCGGCAATGCCGTGTACTGTACCCACCTTCTGGCAGAATACATGCAAGGCGAGCATGAGGTTAAATCCAAGATGGTCATATCGTTGATCTCACTGGCCGTGCTCTTGGTGACAATCATCGCCGGAACCATCTTTTTGAGTTCTCAAGGTGCTTCCGGGCTGTCAGCGGGGCATTAGGAGAAGGATATTATTTGCCCATCAATTTAATGGCTTTTAGCCTTTCCAGCAGGCGCCTGTAATGGCTTTCCTCCTCCCTGGCAATCTGTTCCAGCATGAGTCGGGTTTCCTGATCCTCTGCAATGCGGGACATTTCCAGATATTTTTCCTTGGCCATCTTCTCTTGTTCGAGGGCTAATTCAATGGCTTGTCTGATATTCATAGCTATTCTCCTTTAACCACATCGGTCTCTTGACATTATATATTAAAATCCGCCCCAGGGTCGACACCCGCCTAGTCTGCATTATATGCCAGGCTGCCATTTACATAATACACTTTAAGGTTAACATCCGGGCTGGATCAGGAATCATTACGATAAGCTTCGTTCATAATAGGTCATAACAAGACAAAGCAGGTGTTATTATGAACGAAGCTTTAGTAGTTTTTGTGCGCAGCTTGATCGCTTTTGCCTCCCTGCTTATTTTCACCAGAATGCTGGGAAAACAGCAGCTAAGTCAGCTCACTTTTTTTGATTATGTTTTGGGCATTACTATCGGCTCAATAGCAGCCACTGTTTCAACTGACCTGAGCAGTCCGGCCTGGCCCCACTGGGTGGGTCTTTTTACCTGGGCCGCCATAGTGGCCATTATGCAGTGGTCCAGCATTCATTGGAAGCTGGCGGATCGTTTTCTCAGCGGGGAACCGGTGGTGGTGATCATGAAGGGTAAGATTCTGGAACAAAACATGAAAACCGTTCATTATACCATTTCCGACTTATTGGAGCACCTTCGCGACAAAAGCGTGTTTGATTTAAGCCAGGTGGAGTTCGCTGTTCTGGAAACCAGCGGCACATTATCAGTGCTGCTCAAGCCGGAACATCAAACCCCTACCAGAAAGGATCTGAATATCACTCCCCCGCAAGGAGGCATAAGCACCGAAGTCATTTATAGCGGTCTTGTAATGGAAGAAAATCTGAAGAGGGCCGGGGTGAATCAAAAGTGGTTAATGAAACAGCTCAAGGCCCAGGGAATATCGAGTCCAGACCAGGTGTTTCTGGCGACTTACAATTCTCAGAGCGGGGTGTTGTTCGTTGACAAATATCAGGACAAATAAACGGGGGGATGAACTGTGCGGAAATTGCTTTATTACAGCATAGTTGTCGTGATTTTGACGGTATGCCTGCTTGTTATGAACGCGGACAGCTATTTAAGCACAGGCCGTACTGATACAGAAAATGTCGTGCTGCATTTATCAGCGTTGAAAACCTCGTTGGATAATGCTCAGTGGGAATCGGCCCATCAGCATTACCAGGCCTTGGATACGGCCTGGCAAATCATTAAGCCCCGTATTCAATTCAGTGTGGAGAAAGATCAAATGGATGCCATCGATTCGGGATTAGCCAGATTGGCGGCTTACATCCGCTGGCAGGACAAAGTCGGAGCTGCGGTCGAATTAAGCGAGATTGAATCCCATTGGGATAATCTCCGGCGCTAGAGAGCTACACAGGCAGGCTTTGTGCTGAGGCGATGGCCTCAATGACCGCCCGTCGGGGCACATCGTCACGGATGGTGAAATGCCCGATACCCTCAGGCAATACCAGCCGCAGTTGGCCCTCCTTAACTTTTTTGTCATTCTGCATATGACGGTAGACCGTTGCAGGCGGATAGCCGGGAAATCTGGTTTCCAGGCCGAGGCCTTGATAGAGATCGCCTATGCGTTTCAAATCCTGCTCATTAAGCATTCCCAGCTTCGTTGCCAGTATGGCCGCTGCCACGGTGCCTATGGCCACAGCTTCCCCATGGGTATAGATCCGGTAGCGCCCCAGTTTTTCCAGGGCATGTCCAAAGGTGTGCCCCAGGTTCAGGCTCATACGCAGATCATCCTCGCGCTCATCCTGGGCCACAATCATCCTCTTGAGTTCACAGCAGCTATGGATAATGGCCTCTAATACTTTCTTATCGCGGTTCAGAATCTGCTCGCGGTGCTTTTCCAGGTAGCAGACAAAATCGGCATCAAAAGTGATGCCGTATTTGACCACCTCTCCCAGTCCGCTCAAATAATCCCGGGATGACAGGCTTAAAAGCGTATTGCTGTCTATTATCACCAGCGCGGGCTGGTGGAAAGCGCCGATCAGGTTCTTGCCCTGACGGTGGTTGACCGCCACTTTCCCGCCTACACTGCTGTCGACCTGGGACAGCAATGTAGTGGGTATTTGCACCAAGCGGATTCCGCGCTGGTAAATGGCAGCCACAAAACCGGCCAAATCTCCAACCACTCCGCCGCCTAAGGCAACCACCGCACTGGAGCGCTCCAGCCCGGCCCGGACAGCCTGGTCTACGATTTTCATGGCTTCCTTAACATTCTTAAACTGCTCTCCATCAGGCATTTGCGCAACTGCAACCTTCATGCCCTGCCCGGCCAGGCTGTTTAACACCCGCTCCCCGTAAAGAGAAAAAACCAGGGGATTGCTTACCAGGAGCACTTTCTGCACTCCTGCTTGTGCCTTGATAAGCGCTCCGGCCTCATCCAATATGCCTGACCCGATCATAATGTTGTATGAACGTTCCCCCAGATCCACCCGCAACTTGTTCACCGTCCAACCCTCCTGAAATTACTGCTGTCCCCTGGGCTCATTCCCGGGATTCTGAGGAATTCTTGCGCCTGCTATTCATTCTCTTTACCTGGGAGATGATTTCATTAACCACCTTGTTTAATTCCTGACCGGTGGTGTTGACCCTGATATCCGCACGGGCATAGTATTCTTCCCGGGAGGCCAGCATTTTTTCGATGTCTTCAATGGTGGTGTGCTTGCTTAAAAGCGGCCGGTTGCTCTTTTTACGGCTTACCCGGGACATGATCACCTCCGGGCTGGCTTCCAGACCGACAATAATGCCGTTTCGTTTCAAGGCCGCCACATTCTCGGGATGAATCACCACCCCGCCGCCGGTTGCTATGACCAGATTGGTGCGCTGCCCCAGCTTCTGCGCCATTAATTGCTCCTCGGAGCGAAATCTGGTTTCGCCATGTTTCCTGAATAACTGGCTGATGCTCATGCCGGTGATGCGTTCAATCTCACGATCCATATCCACAAATTCAAGATGCAGCCGTTCTGCCAGACGCATCCCTACTGTGCTTTTGCCAGTTCCCATAAAACCGATTAAAACTATATTTTTTCCCATTGCCACACCTTTTTCATATATTTGCGATAGCATTCAAAAGCATCTCGGATCTGATCCAAATGGTCTCCGCCGAACTTTTCCAAAAAGGCCCGGGCGATGCCGAAGGCCATCATGGCTTCACCCACGACAGCCGCAGCCGGAACCGCACAGATATCCGATCTCTCCACTGTGGCCTCTTTATCCTGCCACAGCCTGGTATCCACACTCTTAAGAGGTTTATACAAGGTCGGTATCGGTTTCATATAGCCTCGGGCCCAAACCGTCTCCCCGTTGCTGATACCGCCTTCAAGGCCCCCGGCCCGGTTGGTTTGGCGGTATATGCCCTGTTGAGGATTGTAGAGTATTTCATCATGAACCTTAGAACCTGGCAATGCGGCATTCTGCACACCTTCGCCGATCTCCACCGCTTTGATCGCAGGAATGCTCATCAATAACCCGGCTAGAAGAGCGTCCAGTTTTGCATCCCAGGATACATGGCTGCCCAGCCCCGGCGGAATCCCGACCGCACCTACTTCAAAACATCCTCCCAGCGATTCCCCGTCCCGGCGAGCGGCATCTATAGCCTCCATCATATCCTTTGAGGCCTGGGGATCGGCACAGTGTACCGCGGAATTTTTCAAATCCTGTTGCAATTGCTGCCAATTCTCACGGTTTACCGGCTTGCCCGGACAGCTGACCTTTCCGATAGCCACCACCTGACTATAAATGTATATGTTAAAAACGGCCAGGAATTGTTTAAAAATTGCTCCCGCCGCCACCCGGGAGGCTGTCTCGCGAGCGCTGGCCCTCTCTAACACGTTGCGCATATCCCGATGATTATATTTCATGGCCCCGGGCAGGTCGGCATGGCCAGGCCGGGGCGACGTCACCTGACGCTCTTCCATCTGTTCGCATGCGCCGCTGTTCATTACGTTCTGCCAGTTGGGGTAATCCTGGTTGGCGATGATAAACGAAATGGGACTGCCCAGACTGATCTGATTGCGGACACCGGACAAAAACTCGACCTGATCATTTTCTATAGCCATGCGCCCGCCGCGCCCGTAACCCTGCTGCCGCCTGTTAAGTTCATAATCGATAGCGGCCTTGTCGATAGGGACTCCGGCCGGAAAACCAGTTACCACCCCTATCAGGGCTTTGCCATGTGATTCACCACAGGTTTGAAAACTTAGCATTCATATACTCCTCATCTTTTGCGTTCTAATGATATGGACCGCCCGGCTACCAGCTGGCAGGCGGTTGATCAGCCACCCTGATCCGGCCTGCTACCGGGCTTACTATCACATAGTAGGTATCCTCTCCTCCATTCATCAACACCACGGTGCCCCCGGAGCGCGGTATACCCGAAGGCTGGAAAATACATGCCGGAACTCTGCCGATCCGGGTGGGGAAATTGGGTATTGCGGCATACTGCGCCCCATCCAGATAATAGCGGGTCGTCCCCATCAAATACGAATTGGTGGAATAATAGAAGCGCACCATCTGCTCCTGCCCGGAATAAATGGCTTTTTGCTGGGCGGAGCGTAAAGTCCAGGCCATCTGTTGAGCGCTGTTGTCCAGGCGTTGCCGGGCAATCACCTGTTCCAGGGCGGGGGCAGCCGCCGCCAGGCTAAATGCGGTAATCAGCATCACCACAAGCAGCTCGAGTAAGGTGAATCCCTTTTCATCGCAGGCCATTTTCTGCTACTCCTCTCATGAACTCTAACGGGGCTTTGACCCCCAGCCACAATTCCAAACTCAAAGCAGCCTGGTTAACGAACATCGACAGGCCGTCAACAGTGGGCAGGCCAGCCGTCTTGGCCATATTGAGCAGCATGGTCACCCGCGGGTTGTAAATTATATCACATATCACAGTCCCGGGTTCAACCGCATCAAGGTTTGTGACCGGGCTATTGGTAATGTCCGGGAACATGCCGATTGGAGTGCAATTCACTATCAAATCAGTGCGATTGGCATTTTGCTCGAATGCCTTCTGGCTCATCTCGATGGCCACAGCCAGACCATCGGATTGACGGTTTATGAAAAGGGCCAGGGATTGGGCCCGTTTAAAATCGATGTCCAGCAGTATCAGTCGCTTGAATCCCCCTGCCGCCAATTGATAGGCTACGGCCCGGGCAGCGCCGCCGCAGCCGATTAATAAAGCACTTTCCGTCTTCTTAGGGGGATGTTCTTGTAAAGCCTGCATAAACCCGGCTCCATCTGTATTGTGTCCGACAAGACGCCCCGATTGATTTACTATTACATTCACCGACGAACAAGCTCTGCTTTCCGGGCTGAGTTCATCCAGATAAGGAATCACTGCTTCCTTGAAGGGAATGGTCACATTGATCCCGGCCATGCCCAGGCTGCGGATGGAGTTCACCGCCTCTTTTAACTGGTTGGCGTCTATTTCAAAGGGCAGATAGACATAATTGAGACCTAAATGGCGTAAAGTGCGATTATGCAGTAAGGGGGAAAGGCTGTGCTGCAGGGGATTGCCTATAATGCCCAGGCAGCGGGTTTGGGTATTGATATCCATGGCATGCTCCTTTTACACCGGTTAGATGTCATCTTCCGACTGGATAATAATTTCAGATACTGCGGTGGGTTGGGGCAGTTAGAAACGCCTGGCCTTTCGCTTTTGGTTTCGTTTCAAACGATATAAGACCATTTTCTCCATAGCCCGGGAAATCTTAGTACCGAAAAATTCCTTTCTAGCCAGAGGTGTTACCAGTATGGTAAACAACCCGGCGCGATTTCCTCCCAGGACATCAGTAAAAATCTGATCCCCGATCACTGCGGTTTCTTCAGGCTTAACCTTCATTATCTCCATAGCGCGATAAAAGGCGGCACGGCGAGGCTTCCTGGCTTTATATATAAAGGGAATGTCCAGGCGTTTGGCAACAGCCAGGCAGCGCTGCTCTTTGTTATTTGATAAGATACAAGCCTTAAACCCCGCCTTCTTTATGGTTTGGAACCATTCCCCCACCTGGTTGTGCACTATATTGCTGTTCCACTCTGTGATAGTATTGTCGAGATCCAAAATTAAGGCCCTGATTTTGTGAGCCTCAAGGGTTTCAAGCGGGATATCCATCAGAGAGGCCACCTGTAAATCGGGATACAGTTTATCTATCATATCCCAACCTCACGACCGTCCCGTATAGCCTGACCCAGTATCTGCGCGGCTCGCTCCGGTGCTACTGGATTCATATAAAAGCCGGTGCCGATTTCCACCGCATTCATCACCATCAAACGGGGAGTGATCTCCATAAACCAGTGATATCCCCTCTCTTCTCCATTATTGACCGGCGCGGTATTTATACTGATATTATAGGCCGGCTGATCCAGGGCATTCATCATAGCCCCGACATATGCCTTGCTGATAACAGCCAAATCTTCAATCTCCAGGTCAGAAATCCCGTCATAATGCTCGGTGTGGGTCTTGGGTATGATCCAGGCTTCATAGGAAAACCGCGAGGCATAAGGACACAGCAGCAAGAAATAATCAGTCTCGGCTACTATCCTAACTTTTTTGGCCTTTTCCGCTTCAATGGTGTCACATATGAGACAGCGCCGGTGTTTTTGGTAATAGCGCCTGATGGGCGCACTCTGTTCGGGCACCATGGGATAGGCCAGGATCTGGCTGTGGCTGTGCTGTTGTGAGGCCCCGGCGAATAAACCGCGGTTCTTATAAATCTGAATATATTTTATTCGGCTGTCTTGCTTTAAATCCTGATACCTCTGCCTCAACAAACGATAGAGGTGGCCGATATGTTCCGGACTGCGCTGATGAATCTCCTGATAATGCCAGGGAGTCTCAACCACTACCTCATGATGACCCAAACCATTAAAACATTCAAAAAGACCGGTATGTGACCTGTGCAGCTCTCCTTCCAGGTTAAAAGCCGCAAATTTGTTGGGCACAGTACGCACCAGCCACCCCGGTGCATCCGGGAGACTGCCCTGCAGGCGAACGGCAGCAATCTCCTGGGTGGTACGGGCTTCATGCCCCTCACAAAAAGGACAGTCACTGCCATCAAAATGGGAACTGACCTGATTGCGATTGATGGGGAATTGACCTGGTTTCAAAGCGTTATCGGCTACTATTACCACCCAGTTGTCCCTGACCATGTCTTTTCGCAGCTCCGGCAAAGGACCATCCCCCCTAACCTTAGCCCGCCTGCTTAAGCTAGACTAATACACATTGATATTTTAATGAGATCGAATCGTATTTATTACTGAGAGTTCCTCAATAATAAGACAGTACATTATAAAAAATACTATATCAAGACCGGAACTCCTTTTTAAACGGTCCGGCTTTTCTGCAGCAGCATAACCCACGATAAAACAAAATACCCCCTATGCAGCTGCTTGAAAACCTGGACCTGTCTAATTTTTCCTCTTATAATGTATAATGAATGAAAGGTGGTTATTTATGCGCCGATTACTTCAGGTAGGAATGTTGTTGCTCCTCTTACTGGCAGCAGGTTGCAGTGACCAGGCTGCACCTCCGGGCGGCAGCCAAACCCCTCAGCCGGGGAATACCGCGCCCCAGCCTACACCTGCGGTCCTGACCGCCCAATCCTATTTCCCCATAAAGGCCGGCAGCAGTTGGACTTATCAGGGGGAAGGCAACGAATTTGCCTCGTTTACCCGGGAAGTCATTTATAGCAAAGACAACCGGGGTCAGTTTAAGGAATCCAACGGCGGCACAGTCAGTAGTGCCGTATTCGAAGTCAATGCCGATGCTGTCACCAGAATATTCTTCAAAGGGGAGGAATATGAGCCTGACAATCTTCTGGAGGACCCCGCTTTTACAGGCAATGACAATACCGTTATTATAAAAGCGCCGCTTACTGCAGGCACTACCTGGACGAGCGGCAATATGGAGAAAAAGATCGTTTCCGTTGACGCCACCATTGATACGCCGGCGGGTAAATTCGAGAAGTGCCTGCAGATTGAGGCTCGAACCCCGGAAAGCGTGGTGACCGAATATTACCAAGAGAAGGTCGGCCTGGTAAAACGCGAGTTCAGGTCGGGTGATGCCCTGGTGACATCAACGCTTTCGCAATATACGATAGCACCATAAATCAACGCGGAGGGTTTATGCTTGAGGATAAAATTCGCTCTGTTCAAGGCCGTAGGCCCAAAGTTCTAGGCCATGCCGAAACCTTAAAATCGGCAGTCATCGTGCCGCTGATTACAGAGAATGATGAGATCTATGTGGTTTTCGAAAAAAGGGCTGCCACTTTAAAATGGCAGCCCGGTGAGATTTGCTTTCCAGGGGGCAGGACGGAACCCTGTGACAAGGGAACCAGGGCCAGCGCCGTCAGGGAAACCTGTGAGGAATTAGGGCTTAGCCCCGATGATATCGAAATCATCGCTCCTCTGGATATTATGGTTCACCCCGCCAATTGCATGATATTCCCTTACCTGGCATTTATCAATGCTCGTCACCAGATACGCCTGAATTATCAAGAGGTGGAACGCCTGCTGTTTGTGCCTTTATCCTACCTCTTGGAAGCCAAGCCCCAGATTCACAATGTCTCGGTGCGTATGTTCATGGAGGAGGATTTCCCTTTCGAGTTGATTCCCCAGGGGAAAAATTACCCGCTGCGCATCGGGAATTACTGGCAGTATTTTTATTTTTGGGAGGGGGAAGTAATCTGGGGTATGACCTCTCGCATCCTGCAGCACTTCATAGACCTGCTCAAATCTTGATTCAGGCCATTTTCTCCACAAACACCTTGACCACATGAGGATCGAATTGCGTACCCGCACAGCGCTGCAGTTCATTTAGAGCTTCCTGTTTGCTGATAGGCTCACGATAAGGGCGTCCATTCACCATAACATCATAAGCATCGCACACCGACAGGATGCGAGATAATAAGGGGATTTTCTCTTCTTTCAATCCCAGTGGATATCCATTGCCGTTCCAAGATTCGTGATGCGCTAAAATGGCTTCGGCGATAGGCACCAGTTCCGGGGTGGAGAGGGCAATTCGGTAGCCGATTTCAGGGTGCTTCTTCATGGTATCCCATTCTTCCATGGAAAGAAAATCGGCCTTATCCAAAATCGTGCTGGGAATAGCGATCTTGCCAATATCATGTAAAGCTGCCAGCAGATTAAGGGCGTCCAGTTCAGCTTCACTCATCCTCATTCCCTTGCCGATCATGCTTGACATCTGCTGTAGGCGTGCCGTGTGTTCTTCAGTTTCATGACTTTTCTCCCGCAAGGTGCGCTCCAGGGACATTATGAAGGAGCTGCGAATATTGCGGCTTTCGATGAGTTTGTTATGGTACATGCGGTCTTCCGCTTCACGCATGATGTCTTCCAAGTCCTGAGTAATGTCGGTACGGGTAGCCATCCCTAGGGCCAGACTCACTTGTTCTGAACTCTGTTCGGTTTTTCTACAATTATTTTGGATGCGGTTGCAGATTTCCTCTGCTACATCGGCACTGGTCATGGGCAACAGAACCACAAATTCGTCGCCGCCCAATCGGGCGATAATGTCCTCATGTCTGCAGGAAGCCCGCAGTACATCTGCCGCCGCTTTTAAAACCGCATCCCCTTTGTGGTGCCCGAATGCGTCATTAATCAATTTCAGGCTGTTGAGGTCGCCCATGATTATGCTCATGGGAAGCTGTCTCTGCGTATCGAGCCGCTTTAACTCTTCCTGGAAAAAGGCCCGATTATAAAGCCCGGTGAGGGGGTCATTAAAGCTGAGATAGCGGATGCGCTCCTCGGCCTGCTTGCGTTCGCTGATTTCTTCACAGGCAACTATGACTTCAATCACCTTGCCGTGCTGGTCATATATGGGATTGGCTTTATACTGCAGCCATACTTCCCGGTCCCAGGAAGATACAAAATGTATTTCTCCGGTGCCGGGTTTGCCCTCCCTTACCGTCTCCAGCAATTCATACTTGATCAAGGCCATTTCTTTTTCGGATTGGGCCAGCTGATTGAGATGGCGAAGCTCCTCTTTAGATGGGGCCCCCAGCACTTGAAGCATATAATGGTTGAGGTCGGTGATGTTGCCGTGGGCATCATATTTGAAAAGCCCTACCGGATTATTCTCAAAAAGCGCGCGGTAGCGCTGTTCGCTGTCCTCCAGGGCCTGATTCTGCAAAGACGGGCTGCCCAGGCCCAGAGACCTCAAGGTACGCCCATTATGGTCTTTAAAAATCATTTTTCCCGAGAGACGCACCCAGACCCATTCATCCTGCCCGTTCTTTATGCGGCATTCCGCCTCATAGCACTTATTCGGCCCTTCAATATAAGACTGTGCCGCATCGGTCAGTCTGTCGATATCCTCATGGTGAAACAGATCTCGCCACTCTTGCAGGGGACGGGTGTTTTCATCCCAATCATAACCCAGGATATTCGCCCATCTGTCACTGACGTAGACCGTATTGGTGAGCACATTCCAGTCCCATAGAAATACCTGGCCGGCCCATAAGGCTAGTCCGGTACGGTCCTGATATTCCACCAGTATGGCATTGTTTTGCTTGAGTTGCTCAATTTCCTCATGCAAACGGCTGTTCAATGCCACGACTTCATCAATCCTATCGCGCATGGTGTGGATTTCTGCGGTCAATTCTTCATTTATGCGATCCTGGGAATCCATGGTTATCCCCCCCATCTGCTCCGGTCTGACAGAGGCATTCGATTGGATTTTTTTGTAATTATACTATATATAGTACTATTCTACTTCCTGGCTAATAATCCTGCAAGAGTTTAGTATACAATAACTATATGTGTTGGACTTAAAGTCCTATTTAAGTTCATCTTTTTTGCAACTATTTGCAGATCATATTTGAATTCATATCCATACAGGTTTTCCCAACAATAGCAGGAATGCGCAGGAAAACTTGAATTTCGCTTATTATCGAGCTATGCTGACAAAGCGGTGCAGGCAAGGCGATATTGAGCGTATTAAGATACAATTTAAGTCTGCGCTTAAGCATATTGGCCTGCCTGTCCTATAGCGGTCCTAAAATTTTGCTGGGAAGTTGCCTCCCAGCATCCAGGATCAGGTTTGAACACTTATTTCATTAATCAGCTTTTTTAGGGCTCGCTTCTCAATTCTTGACACATAAGATCTCGATATCCCCATTTTTCTAGCGATCTCCCGCTGAGTCTCCTTAAGTCCGTTAAACAGTCCATAGCGCATTTCGATAACCTGTTTTTCCCTTCGGGAAAGGATATCAATTGTCTTGCGCACCTTTTCTTCCTGCAGTTTGAGCTCCACACTGTCAATGATCTCGTTATCAGTGGTCAACACATCAATTAGAGAGATTTCGTTGCCTTCTTTGTCGAAGCCGATAGGATCGTAAATAGATACTTCTTGCTTGAGTTTTTTAGTATTGCGCAGATGCATGAGCACCTCGTTCTCAATACATCGCGCAGCATAAGTCGCCAACCTGACAGCACGCTCATCATTGTAGGTTTTGATAGCCTTGATAAGACCAATCGTACCAATTGAAATCAAATCTTCCATGTCTTCGCCGCTGTTTTCATATTTCCTGACAACATGAGCTACCAGCCGGAGGTTGTGTTCTATAAGGATGTTGCGGGCATCTTCACTGCCTTGTTTCAGCAGTGACAACTGCGCTTTTTCTTCCTCCTCCTTCAATGGCTGGGGAAAGACCTGATTATTGAGATAGGCGAATAGTAGCAGACTTCCCTTAAGCAGAGCCGCAAAGGCTAACAGCCCGGTGAGGATGCTCAATATACCACCTCCTAAAATAGAGCGCCTTACATCATATGAGGCCAATCGATAAAAAGTGACTCCTGTTTCCAGGTATTTTCTGGTATTTGATATGTGTCAAGGGAGGTGGTAACGATCTCAAAACCGCCAAAAACCGGGCTTTATCCAGGTTCGTACCGGGTTTCTTACCGGTCCATTTTAATAAAAGAGGGCTTGCGCTCTTTATAGACGGTCATATACCTATAGCCCAACCCAATGAGGGTTTCATAGGCTTGTTGAAACTCAAAACAGATATCTTGGGGATAATGAGCATCAGAGCCTATGGTAACGATTTCTCCTCCTAGCTGGCGGTAGCGCTTTAATATCTCGGTTTGCGGATGCAGCTGCTCCAGCCCATAGCGAAATCCCGAGGTGTTGACTTCGATGCCTTTGCCGGCATAGATCAAGCACTTGAGAATTTCATCGACAATATCCGAATAATCGCGGTAATGCAGCTGCTTCACCTGGTAATCCCCATACCTTACAATAAAATCCAGGTGTCCGTATACATCAAAATCATCCAGCTCCTGAATGCCTTGCAATACATTCTGAAAGTAACGCTCATATGCGTTGCGAGAGGTCTTGCCCTCGAAAAAAGCCCCGGTGTAGAAGTCGAGATTATCCGCCATATGAGTTGAACAGATTACGAACTCAAAAGGATGGCTTTTTAACAAATCCCTGATGCGGTCCACCACATGTGGCTGATATCCGATTTCAACCCCCATCAGCAGATCGATCTGACCGCGGTACTTTCGTTTAAGCTCCGCAAATTCCTGGGAATAAGCCTGAAAATCAATCTGTTCAAAGTTCAGATCCGCATAATCATAGTCTACATGATCGGTAAACACCAATTGTTTCAAGTTCATTTCTACAGCGCGTCTTGCCATATCCTGCATAGGCGCTTCGCTGTCGCCTGAATAAGAGGTGTGAGTATGATAATCAGCAAAAAAATGCATGCCTTAATCCTTTCTGCTACTGTTCAACCGGCAATCGCTCTATGGCCCGGCCAAATTCGTCGCCGCCGCGAAGGAGCCGCCCCCTCAAAGATAAATAGGCCCAACAATAATATCATATTCCTAAAGATGATCGCTATCAAGAAATGACCGGTTAAGCGGCAGTTTTTAAGAGAAAAGGAAGGCTACTCAAAGAGAGCGAAGACATAGCCCTGCGCCTTCAAATCGGCGAGTATTCTGTCTAGTGCTTCGGTGTTGCTGTGGGAAACAGCATGAAGGAGAATCACCGCCCCGGGGTGTATATTGTTCATAACCTCTTGATATGATACCTGTGGGCCAGGCTGCTGATTGGGATCCCAGTCCTTAAAAGCCAGGCTCCAGAAAACCGTATGATAACCCAGGCGGTCGGATTCAGCCAGGCTGAATTGGGAATACCGCCCCATAGGGGGGCGAAGATAAGGGTCTAAAGAGGTCCCGGTCAGCTGTCGGTAGGCCTGATCCAGGCGCTGCAGTTCCTGTTCGATCTGGTCTGAGGACAGTGTGGTCATGTCAGGATGGTTCCAGGTGTGGCTGCATACCAAATGCCCCTCCTGATGCATTCTGGTAACCAGATCGGGTTGGGTCTTTATATATTGGCCGGTAATAAAGAAAGCGGCTTTCACATCATGTTTTTTTAGAGTGTCCAGTATTGTCGAAGTGTAACCCAGTTCATATCCGCAGTCAAAGGTCAAATATATCTTCTGGCTGCTGTTGGGCAAGACATAGAAACCCCGGTAGTCTTTCAACCAGCTGCCCGCCTCAGCTGGCGCCCCGGGAGTGGTATGCTGACTGTTGCGGCGAAAATACCAATCATAGCCTTTTGAAGTCTCCGAGCCGGGATCTGCCGTACCCGGTTCGACGGACGGCTGAGGCGCTGCCGGAGTGGCCGGGACGGGCTCGGCAACCGGCTCCGGTATCTGTGGTTGCTGCGGTTGAGCAATTACCGGCTGAACCGGAGGTGTTTGCCTGGAATCAAGCCTGGTGCAGGAAGATGCTGAAAACAGCACAACCAGACCCAGCAAAGCCAATACCGATATCCTCATAAAAGCACCCCCTGCCCACATAATATCACACGGTATGGAGAAAAAACACGAAAATAATCGCATCGGGGCAGGTAGTTCATCCCGGGAAATCAAGACAAAAAAAATACACCTCCCAGCAGAGGTGTATGATGTTCAATTCATTAGGTATATAATACCTGCACTATATCGCCGCGTTTGACCCGGCCGGATTCTAAAATCTTTACAAATATGCCTTCTAAGGGCATGACACAATGACCGGCCTGCTTTTTGATGGCACAACCCTGATTGTGGCAGGCTTTGCCGATCTGCGTCACTTCAGCTAAAGCCTCGCCGATCTTAAGCCTGGTTCCTACCGGCAGGGTATATACTTCCAGGTCGGATACGGTCAGGTTTTCGGCGAAATCGCCATACTGAATATCAATCCCTAGTTGGCGCATTTTTTCCACACTGGAAAGCGATAAAAGGCTGACCTGGCGGTGCCACTCCCCACGGTGGGCATCTGTGGTTATTCCCAGTCCCTCTTGAAGGTAGGCCTCACCGATATCATGTTTCTTTTCTCCCCGCTTTTCAGAGATGTTTACAGCCAACACTGTACCGTTGGGATAAACCATAACCACCCCCCGTTTAATGCAAACAGACTGCCTTCCAAGCTATTGTTTCTGCACGAGCTTGTTAATGGCGTTCAACATAACCTCCACATCGATACCGTGGGCCAACGCTCCTTGTTCCAGGCTTTCGAATAGAGCCCCGCTGCAGCCCAGACACCCCATACCGAACTGTCCAAAGACCGGCAAAGTCTGGGGGTATTTATCCACGATGTCCTTAATGATCATATCCTTAGTTACCAATGACTTCACCTCCTAACTTACAGCACAGCGGGATTATCTGCAGCAAATGCGCAATAATCCCACCATCTATACTTCATATATGATAATAAATATCCTCGCGTAATGCAAAAGGTTTTGCAGCCGGCCTTTTATTGAGAGACTACCTCGTATCCCGCTTCCTCAATAGCTTTGACCAAATTCTCGCGCTGCGGTGCGCCCTCGATAACGGCCTGTCCTTTTTCCAGATCCACCTGGGCGCTTTTCACGCCGGGAACCGCTTTTAAGGCCTTTTCCACTGCCATTTTACAGTGATTACAACTCATTCCCGCAATATTGATGATAGTGCTCATTTTAACTCCTTTCTCTTCTCTTAACTGCCTGAGGTTTACACTATTATTATAGCCCTTTAATCTGGTTCCCGGATAAAATGCGCCAAAATAACTCTCGACTCTTCCCAATAAGCACTGCTTTTAATTATCTTAGCTTACTGCATGGGCTGAGAGAAATCTTGGGATTGCTGTTGCATGATTTTTTGTTGACCCTGGTCAAACATCTGCTGCTCGTGCGGGTTGAGCATATGCAGCAGTTGCTGCAATTCTCCGACATGGCGCCGTTCCTCATCGGCGATGTGGGTTAGTATTTTTTTTACCCTTTCGTCACTGGTAGCCATAGCGTGGGCTTCATAGCCGATTATGGCCTCAACTTCTCCAGCTATATCGATCCTGATGGCTTGCAGCAACTCTTGCTGAGACAGTTGTTTGGTCACGTTGGCAACAAAAGGATCACCTAGTAATGCCATTTATCTAACCTCCTAATCTTTTTTATAGCTTTGCGAATCAAGTCGGGGTTTATGCAGAGAGGCTGTTATTGCTTCCATAGCCGCCTTTGCTGACAACAGTTAAGGACACAGCAATTCAGCCGTGTCCTTAACTGTTCGCTTTAAATGAAGATGAAACTTTCAAACCGGTTGAGCCCATACCTTTTAAACATCTGAATGGACTTTTACTATGGTTATTCAACCGCCAGGGCATTAATATTTACATTTGTAATAGAGACATGGGTAATATAATCAGTGTGGAAGTCGATGATTTCCAAAATATAGGAGCAACAACCCGGGCAGTCCTGGCATTCGCACCAGGTAAACTCGAAGGGGTCCTGGAAATCGCTGACAACTGACAGACCATTACGCTGGCCCATTACATCCTGTTGAAAAAGATCAAAGCCTTTTTGAAATATCCAGGTATTCAACGGAACTTTACTGCCATGATCGCAGACTTTGCTAAGCTGAAAAATAATGCCGATAAAGAACTGCCCAGAACAGCTCTGGGTTCCATAATTAATAATGCTGGAAAAATCTATTTTGACAGTCGGATTGGACATTTCCTGGGTGTTGACGGCAACGCTGCCCACAACCAAGGCTGGCGGCTTCCAGCATCCGCCACTACACCCGTTTGAGGGACTAGAAACCGGGAGAGTCAATCCGGCGCCGGAACCGCAGCTCAGAACAGCTGGCTCCCGTTTAGCATGGGAATCACTATTTGCGCAGCAAGTATTATGTGTTTGGGGCTTACCATAAGCCATATTACCATAACCTCCTTATACATTCACAGAATCTTTGAATATAAAGCTGCCTAATGAAGCAATCAGGCAAATGTTTCCATGGGTTGTTTATCTTTCCATAAATTATTCAATAAACCATATATTTGTTACAAAATCAGCTTATTATAAGCCTGAAATATATTAATACATTTTTGCAATAGAGCAAGCGTACATTGTCCTGGCGGAATCGGCCCTAGTGTCCCTTTATATGATGAAATCCGAATGCCGCTTCGATCATTAATGTGATTTTTATTTGCCAAGTTTGGTTTTTAAATAGGCTCTGTTGTTTATTATATTAGGGTCATCGGGTATATAAGCGGCTGCCAACTCATTATGGTGATAAGCCAACTCATAATTCCCCATGCGGTCATAACAAACACACAGCTGGAGGTGAGGTACCCAGGTCCAGCAGGCATGAATTATGAAGCCACGATGATCAACCGGTCGCTCTAATTGGGTAGCCAGTTTATACCAGAAGGCAGCCTGCCGGTATTGCTCTTTGATAAAAAAGCTATAGCCCAGTTGACAGCAAAATTCAGCCCGAGGTATATCATAAAGGAATGATTGTAAGACGAATTTCAGAGCATTATCCTGATTACCCAATTTCTGATAGCATTCAGCCAGCTTGCGGCATGCGGACAGATTGTCTTCCACCCAGCCCTGTCCAGCCGCTAAAAATTTTTGATACCATTCAATGGCCGCTTCATACATCTGATGGTCCAGCAATTCATTGGCGTAATAGTATTGATCGCGCGGGGAGAAAGTTTCTCCCGCGGCCAGACGATTTTCATATATGTTTAGATTCCGGTCCGAATCATGCCATTCGCTTTTATGAATTATGGCTATGTCACTATCCAAAATACGTCCATAAACCGCCAGATATTCATGTACGGCTCCAATCCATTGAAAATGCGTGGAACGCTTTACCAGACGGTTGCGGCGGTTGCTGGTGGTTACATTTCCATACTGATCAAAGGCCAGATAATATTTCATGGTTACTGAATCAACGGCGGGATCAAGGACATTTTTGAGTGCCAGCAATTTCAGGCGATCTTCGTCTGAAATGATATCATCGGCATCCAGCCAGAATATATATTCTTTGGTAGCCTGCTTGAAGGCAAAATTACGCGCAGCGGCAAAATCATCAATCCAGATAAAATCATAGACTTTATCGGTATAGCGCGAGGCAACCGCCTTGGTGCCGTCACTTGATCCGGTGTCGACAATGATGATTTCATCAACTATTTCGACTACGCAATCCAGACAGCGGGCCAGGATATTTTCTTCATTTTTTACAATCATGCACAGGCTGATACTTACAGGCGTTCTTCTACTGAGCAGATAATTAGTAATATCGAATCCCCACTTGTCAATGGCCTTTTTGCGATTATTGGCTAACTGTTTATAAAACCTTACTGTATCAAATCCAGGCAAGGCAAGAGGATTAATATAATGAACGAAGGCATCAAGGGCAATATGAAGGGTATAGCCTTTATTAACAGCCTGCAAGCATAAATCATCGTCCTCGAAGGTGCCTAATCCGAAAATTTCGTCAAATGTGCCGATATCATCAAGAATCGCTTTCTTCACCAGTAAACAATGGCTTAATAAACGGAATACCGGTTTACTGGCTCCCAGGTTTTCAACATGATTGGTATGGACAAAGGCTTTTAACTCGCTTAAATCCTGGTAAGGAATAGGAATACGCTGCAGACCGCTGACATCATTGCTGACCGGTCCGGCCATAGCAGCCGATTCAGATGACTGTAAACAGCTCATCATACTGCTCAGGCAGTGCTCGGTCAACAAACTATACTGATTCATAAACAAAACATAATCAGCACCGGCTACTTCCAGTCCTTCATTATAGCCCCGGGCGATCCCGACATCGTCTGCATGCAGAATGAGATGAATATTTTCTTGTTCTTGCAAATATTTAATGGTTTCTTCATTTGCACCGTTGTTAATCACAATAAGCTCATAGGGCACATCGGCATAATTGGCGATATAGTCCAGACATTGCCGTACCAGGTCCAAATGCGTGTAAGTCAAAAGCACAATACTAATCTCCATGATGCTCCTCCGACACTGTTTTACTAATTAGTTTATTAATGAATATATAGTTTGGATTCTCATCCCGATAATTAGCGCACCCAGGTGTACTGAAAAAACCTGCCGGTATATTCCGGCAGGCTTGAATTTAATTCGGGATAGCTACTGGGATTCGAGCAGCGATAATTGTTTCGATCAGGCATTTAATCTTTATATTATTGTGATTCCGGCGCTGGCATATCCTTCTACAGCAGTGACAAGATTCACGCCCACAACAGATATAGAGAATACCATTAATATACGAGTTTCAGCGGTAACCGGTATGGTTAAACCCGTAGCGATGGCGTTGCTGATCTGACCGATTCCCACTGTGCCTGTTAGCGAAGGCGCCAAGGCTATTAAAGGCCCGATCGGGGAAAAGGTATTATCCGGTGTAGCTGAACTATACAACTGCGCCTCAATTGTAACCGTGGTCGCCAACAGCGTTATGCCCAAAGTTGTACTGAAATAAGCTGCAATCGATGTAATCACACCGTCACGGGGAACGGAGAATGCAAAGTTCAGCAACGTACCTGATGCACCGGTAAGATCAATGGTGGCTCCCAAAGCACTCAAGGTGGGTCCAGAGTTTCCGAATCCGACCAAACCTCCTATACCTGCCAGCCCTCCTACAACAGATGTCAGATTGACAGGTGTACCTGATGAAAACGGTATAATCGCCCCGCCGCCGGTAGCTCCGGTCGCTCCAGTTGCGCCGGTTGCTCCAGTAGCCCCAGTGGCTCCAGTATCTCCAGTAGATCCGGTAGATCCGGTATCGCCAGTCGACCCGGTAGCACCAACATCTCCAGTTGCCCCAGTGGCTCCGGTATCGCCAGTAGCTCCAGTAGCACCAACATCTCCGGTTGCCCCGGTTGCTCCAACATCTCCGGTTGCCCCGGTGGCCCCGGTATCTCCAGTCGAGCCGGTTGCTCCGGCATCACCAGTTGCCCCGGTGGCCCCGGCATCACCAGTTGCTCCGGTAGCACCGGTTTCGCCAG
>ENA-UOOM01000669-UOOM01000669.1-fermentation-metagenome-genome-assembly--contig:-NODE-669-length-37326-cov-97.193233_pt1 | contig 37326 bp, 32 predicted proteins | sample MGYA00245781_ERZ724031 | MGnify/ENA primary metagenome ERZ724031 (study PRJEB28704, sample SAMN03018317) | fermentation metagenome | biome: anthropogenic terrestrial biome; feature: soil; material... | reverse complement strand
CGCTTCGTCATTTTTGTCCGGTTCGGCTGCCTTTGCAGTTTTGATGGGCTTGAGCCGCGGAAAAACCCCGAAATGGTGGCAAGTTTTGTTGGCTGTCATCGTCGCTGTTCCTGTATTCATATGGAGTAAGCCGCTTGGACCCCGTCTTCAGGAAACTATCAGCACCGACGCTGATATTGCAGACCTGGAAGTCACCCTGGTGAGAAGCAAAAAAACCAAAAACACTTTCATTCACCAAATTAATACACGGGAATGAGAAAAAAATGACCCAGGATAGCAAACCCAGCCTTTACCTTCTCAGAGGGGATGACACTACCAGGATCAGAGACATCCTGGATGGCTTCCAGGCTGGTTTGGGCGATGCCGGTATGGCAGATTTGAACACTTCACGCTTGAATGGTGAAAGCCTGACCTTTGAAATGCTGCAAGCTGATGCCCTGACCATCCCTTTCCTGGCAGAGCGCAGGCTTGTCGTCGTCGAAAACGCCAGGCAAATGCTTGCAAAAGTTGGTAAAGAAGACCAGGCAAAATTCCTTGATCTTTTTGAGCATCTTCCTCAAACCAGCGCGCTGGTGTTGATCGTGGATGATCAGATTACTAAAAAATGGCGCGAGCGGGACTGGCTGAACGCGAAAGGCTATAGCTGGGTCACCAAGTGGATGGAAGCTAACCGCGTTAAGGGAGTGATTGTTGATTGCAGCCTGCCTGACCAGGAAGATATGACCGCCTGGATCATGCGCAGGGCGAAAGAATTGAACGGAGCTCTGCGCCCTGACGCAGCCAGGCTATTGGTCACCTATTTAGGCAACGATACCCTCATGGCAGCGCAAGAAATCGAAAAACTGATTACCTATGTCGGTCCTTCCGGGGTGGTCGAGCCGACAGATGTGGCGCTTTTGACAGCCCACGAGCAGGAAGGCAATATTTTCGCATTCACCGATGCGCTTGGCGAACGTAACGCCGTCAAAGCCATGCAGGAATTTATGCTTCTCACCGAAAAAAGTGATGTTATGGAGCTTTCCGGCATGATCTACCGGCAATTCAGACTATTAATCCAGGCAAGGGAGATATTGGATGAAGGCGGAGGAGTCGCCCAGATCGAAAACGAGCTGGGGATCGCCAATTTCGTCGCGAAAAAGATGTATACCCAGGCACAACGCTTCGAACTGGGGCAATTGCTTTCGATTTATGAGCGTTTATTGCAAATTGATGAGGGGATCAAGACCGGCGGAATGCCTGCCCAGACCGCTTTTGAGCTGCTGATCGCTGACCTGACCAGGTAATCTGGAGGAATATCATGCCTTTTAATATTATTCGGGACGACATTGTCAGATTGAAAGTGGATGCCATTGTAAACGCCGCGAATGCCGGGTTAAAACAAGGCGGCGGAGTTTGCGGCAGGATTTTTGAGGCTGCCGGGGCAGATAAAATGACAAAAGCCTGTGATGCGATCGGGTGGTGCAATCCTGGCGAGGCGGTAATCACCCCTGGCTTCAAATTGCCCGCGAAACATGTGATCCATACCGTGGGTCCAATCTGGCAAAGTGGAAACCAGGATGAAGAAAGTGTCCTTCGTTCGGCATACCGTTCAAGCCTGGAGCTTGCCAGCAAATATAAACTCGAGAGCATTGCCTTCCCATTAATATCCTCCGGCAGTTTTGGCTACCCCTATGACCAGGCGCTCGCGGTTGCCCTGGACGAGATTAATCGCTATCTCTTTGACCACGACATGCAGGTTACCCTGGTGATGTTTGACGCTACAGCTGCGGCGCTCGGTTTCAAACTGCGCCACGACCTTAGAAGCTACATCGATGACCATTATGTTGCGGAGCACCTCGACCTAAATCAAGTAAAGGATCGCTACGATCAGTACCTGATATCAAAGCAACAGCGGGAAGCAGCCACAAGACCCAAACCATCCAGGGATGACAATGCTCCTTCAGTCCCGCCCTATCAGGTTAACGCCCTGGATTACAGAATTGTTTTTCCAAAAGAGAAGACCTTTTCAGAGGCATTGTTAAACCTCATCGATCAGAAGGGCATGACCGATGTGGAAACTTACAAACGCTCTAATATTGACCGCCGGCATTTCAGCAAGATTCGCAGTAATGTGAACTATATCCCCAGCAAATCTACCGTGCTGGCACTTGCCATCGGACTGAGGTTGACGGCAAAGGATGCACAGGATTTGCTTGCCAGGGCTGGCTTTGCTTTTAGCCCCTGCGATAAGCGCGACCTGATCGTACGCTATTTTATAGAGCGCGAGGAATATGACATTACCCGGGTAAACACAGCCCTCTACGATTTTGACCAGGGGTTATTGGGCGGATAGAATTTGTCGCTTGCCGGGCGACCACAAAAGAAAAGCGGGGAGATATCATAGACCTCAGATCAAGAAGGAGGTCTGCAATGAACAGAACAGAACTAATTTTCATCCTCGACCGAAGTGGCTCAATGGCAGGATTGGAAAGCGATACCATCGGGGGGTTCAACGCTACAATCACTGATCAGAAAAACATCGAAGGGGAAACCCGCGTCACTACGATACTGTTCGATAACTTTTTCGAGGTTCTTCACGACCGAATCAACCTTCAGGACCTCACTCCACTGACAGGCAAAGAATATTTCGTTCGCGGCAGCACAGCGTTGTATGACGCCGTCGCGCTCGGCATCAATAAGATTACGAATGTACAAAAGCAAACCAAGCCAGAAGGCAGGGCAGACAAGGTCATCATGGTCATCACGACAGACGGTTACGAAAATGCTTCTCGCGAAAACAATGCGGCGATGCTGCACAAAAAGATTGAAGACTGCAAAAAAGAAGGCTGGGAATTTTTATTTCTGGGTGCCGATATCGATGCCCAGGCAGCTGCAGGGGCGATCGGAATTGATGCCAACAGGTCTTCAAATTATATGAAGGATCACCAAGGCGTCCAGGTGCAGTACGAGTCACTGAATTATGCCATTAGCAGTATGCGTACCGGAGGACCGCTGCCCAAGGATTGGAAAGACAAACTGGACGAGGATAACAAACGGAAAAAAAAGGGGAGATAACAGGGGGAAAACCAGGGGGCTATCCTATAGGGGTCGGGCTGGAGCAGATTCTGCTCCAGCCTTGAATTTAAGCTCCCGTCATCGCGAGCCAAACGACACAACGCGCGGCATACCTCACATGTATAGAGTAAGTAACCTGCCCGAGCCCGGTTCAGACCAGTTTTACCGCCTGTGTCGGGTTCTTTTGGCGGAAACATCCTCACACGGGTATATGTTCCCTTTATTTGCGATGATAATAAAAACCGCCTATTCGGCGGTTGTGGTTTGTTTGCTGGGTTCCGTGGTTGGACTCTCAGATTTTGGTGTTTCAGAAGCTGGCTTGGCGCCGTTGCCGCCATCTCCATTGTCCTTATGACCATATTTCTGACCGGATGGAGAGCGGTTATCGGTGGCGTAAAAGCCTTTTCCTTTAAAGACTATGCCCACCGGGGTATAAACCTTGCGCAATGCAACCTCGTTACAAACCGGGCAGACTGTCAAGGCGTCATCGGTGAAATGTTGAAACTGGTCAAAAGCATGACCACAATGTTCGCATTTATAACTATAAACTGGCATCTTCCCGTACTACTCCTGATTCAGAACCATTATAGTACCACATAACGGCACTTCATTATGTTAACCCAATGCAGTAAGATTTTTGTAAGAATGGTCAGCAATTCTCAATGTGAAGGTCTCCAGAAAGGGAACAGGGAATAGGGAACAGGACCTGGGTATTGTCATCCTGAGCTTCTTTTGCGAAGGATCTTATCGATTGGAAGGGTAAGATCCTTATGAATTACATTTACGAAGTGCTTGTCCCGTTCCGGCGAAGCCATCTTTTCGTAGAGAACGCGGCTCGTCCCGTTCCGGCGGAGTGATGTTGTTGTAGGGAACGCGGCTCGTCCCGTTCCGGCGAAGCCAACTTTTTGTAGAGAACGCGGCTTGTCCCGTTCCGGCGAAGCCATCTTTTCGTATTGAAATTGCACCGCACGTTCCGGCAAAGCCGTGTATTGAGGGGGTTGTAACTTTAGTGTGACGGCGATGCTGCTCCCCCTCAATCCGCCGACTACAACGACCACACGCATCGGCGGATTGGAGGGAGTGTGTTTGATTGGTGAAAAGTGTAAACAATCACTGTCTTGACAGGCAACCCGCCCCTACGCCACATCCGGGACGGCATGGCAACCGTCCCCTACACCACAAACCGAAAATAATTGCACTCGCGAATTTCACTCCCCGTGTGTTTGCGATATAATCCGAACTGTTATGAAGAACGATATTGACGAAGAAAAGCCGACAGAGGTTTCTGAGATGAAACCAGTTGAAGGCGAAAATCAAAAACGCAGGAACCTACGCCGCGGCTTGTTTATCGTCGTTGGAGTGATTGCGGTCCTGGTTGTGGTCCTCGCTGCGCTTTACCAGGTGCCAGCGATCCATGACCGGGCATATTACTACGTTACTTCGCTGCGCTCTGAGATCTACTACTTCTTCCGCCCACCGGAAAAGTCTGAATTTGAAATTTCAGGCGAGACCGCGGTGGATGTCAATGTGATGGCAACGCTGACTGCTTTCGCACCATCCCCCACACAGACCCCCCTGCCTGAACCGACCTCCGGGTTGGAAACCATCCAGGAAACTGCGCTTCCAACTGCCACGCTGGAGCCCACGCCGATTCCCGCGGTAGTTCAACTGGAAGGAGTTTTCCAGGAATATCAACGTATGAACAGTTGTGGTCCCACAAACCTGGCAATAAACCTGCGCTATTGGGGTTGGGTGGGCGAGCAGACCGACATTGAGAATGTGGTCAAACCCCGCCTCGAGGATCTGAATGTGACCCCCCAGGAAATGGTGAGCTATGTGCAGGAGCATACCGAACAGGATGCGATCGTTCGGCTTGGTGGCTCGGTTGATCTGCTCAAACGCCTGGTGGCTGCCGGTTATCCCGTGATGGTCGAACGAGGTTTTGTTAACATTGATGAAGATTGGAAAGGCTGGATGGGACATTATGGTGTTGTCGATGGTTATGACGATGCTAAAAATGCGGTCCACATCCCAGATACCGTTTTTGGCAATATCTGGGTTGACTATGATACCCTGCAAACCTTCTGGGATCAATTTGCAGGCACCTACCTGGTAATTTTCCCTGCTGATGATCGGGAAACCGTCCTGGGCTTGCTCGGCGAGCATGCAGACCCTGAATACAACCTGGATTACACGCTGGCTGTCTATCGGGAACGAGCTGAAAATGTCGATCTTTCCGAGAAATACTTTGCCTATTACAGTCTCGGCGAGCTGCTGGTGATGAAAAAGCAATATGCAGAGGCTGCCGAGGCATTTGACCAAGGGTTTGAAGTTTACGGCTGGCTGCCGGTGTATGACCGACCCTGGCGAATGTTGTGGTACCAGGTTGGACCTTACGAAGCCTACTATTACACTGGTCGCTATAATGATGTCATCAGCCTTACATATAAGACGATTACCGATGCAAGCACACCGGCTTTACCCGAGACATTCTTGTGGAGCGGACGGGCTAACGTCGCCCTCGGGAACACCCAGGCTGCTGTATACGACTTTCAACGTGCCCTCCAGTGGCACCCCGGCTGGCAACCTGCGATTGCCGAACTGGAAGCGCTGGGTGCAGACCCGAACAAATAAATTCACAGAACGCAGAAGAGATTAACTATGTCAAAATCGACTGATGAAATGAAAAAACAAATTAAACCCGCCTCAATCTGGCGCAAGCCCTGGCTTTACCTGGGAATTTTGGTTGTCTTACTGGTGGCAGCTTTTGGCTTGTATCAGGTACCTGCTATTCAAAACCGTGTGGATTCACTCTACTCCAAAATATACTATCGCCTCAACCCCCCTACTGAAAATGTTTTCGACCCTTCCCAGCAAGGCACATTAAGCGCGCATGTCGTGGCAACTCTTACCGCCATGGCGCCTACGCCGACCACGCCCCCACCTGCCACTGCGGCAAGCCCCACACAAGAAGGCGCGCCTACAGAAATGCCCACCCCAACCTTTACACCCTTCCCGGTTCCGGCAGCATATGCCCTGGATGGTATCGGGCTCGAATACCAGACGTTCAACAACTGCGGTCCGGCGAACTTATCGATGAATATTACCTATTGGGGCTGGACCACCAATCAATCGATCACGGAAGACGCCCTCAAAACTCATCCGGACGATCGCAACGTGATGCTGTCAGAAATGAAGGTTTATGCTGAAGCCAACACCGACCTCAAAGGTCTGATCCGTTTCGGCGGAGACATGGAAGTGATCAAACGCCTGCTATCCGGAGGTTTCCCGGTGTTGTTGGAACGCGGGCATACCGATCCTGAAGACGGCTGGATGGGGCATTACAGCATAATTACTGCGTACGATGATGCCACCCGCACAGTTACCATCCCTGACACCCTGCTTGGCATGATGACGATGAGCTATGACGATTTGCTGCTCGATTGGGCTCATTTTGACGGGATTTATCTCGTGGTCTACCCGCCTGAGAAGGAACAAGAGGTACTGAGCTTGCTGGGCGAGCACGCTGACCCTGCTAAAAACCTGCGCCTGACCCTCGAGCAGATCGAAGAGCGTGCCGCAGGTCTGACAGGACGCGAATTGTTCTTCGCGCTCTACAGCAAAGGTTCGATTCTGGTCGAAATGCAGGATTATCTGTCTGCATCCCAGGCGTACGACCAGGCTTTTGCCGTCTACGGGCAGCTCGACCCCGGTCAGCGCCCCTGGCGAATTCTTTGGTACCAGGTTGGCGCCTATCCAGCCTACTACTATACCGGTCGTTTCGAGGATGTGGTCACTTTGGCGCAGCAGACACTGGACAACTCCCGGCAGCCAAAGTCGTTACCGGAAACCTGGTATTGGGCTGGCAAGGGAGCCGCCGCACTCGGGGACAACACTAAAGCAGAAGAATACCTGCGGGGAGCGCTTCAGTTTTATCCAAACTGGGACCTTGCAACCGAGGAACTTGCCAGGATCGATGTAACGCCCTGACCTACACGCACTATCGTTTTGGACCCACGTCAAAAATGGGTGCCTGATAGTTTGTTATAATGCCGAATCAAGATGATTAATAATAAAAAACAAGCCATGCGTCGACGCTTGTCACAAAAACTAAACGGACGCAAACCATATCAATATATCCTGATCGGACTCGCTCTCATTTTGCTGATAATTCTTGTGTATCAAATTCCATCAGTAAACGAGAGAGTCTCCTGGCGGGTTGAAAGCGCCATGGCGAGGGTATATTACTTCTTCAACAGACCTGGAAGAGAAGTATTTGTGCCAGTTGAATCTGAACCCAATCAAACCTACGCACTACAAACGCTTACTGCGGCGGTTACTCCGACCCTGGCACCAACGCTAACAGAAGTGCCGTCCTTAACTCCCACCCTGCAGTTCACCCCTACCCCAACGATCGAACCAACAGCAACTGCAACCCCCAAGCCTTTGCCTCGATCGATGCTGTTGGAAGGTGTTCAGGTAGAGTATCAAAAAGCCAACAACTGCGGACCTGCCAACATTTCGATGTTGTTAAATTTCTGGGGATGGACGGGTGATCAGACTGTTACCGAAAAAGTGTTAAAGCCATTTATTAAAGATCGTAATGTAATGCCATATGAAATGCTCAGTTATGTGCAGGAGCATACGCAATTCAATGGTGTCGTTCGATATGGTGGTGACCTGGAGATGGTTAAACGCCTTGTCGCCGCGGGTTTTCCGGTTTTGATTGAGCGCGGTTATATCAATTCGCAGGAAGGCTGGATGGGACACTATGGTTTAATTGTCGGCTACGATGACGAAACCCAGGAAGTGACCATTCCGGATACCTACCTGGGCGAGATCAGGATGTCGTATGAAGAGATTGATAAATTCTGGGCGCAGTTTGACAGAATTTACCTTGTTGTTTTTCCGAACGATCGTGCCCAGGAGGTTTACGACATTTTAGGTCCCCAGATGGATGTCGGCTATAACATTCAGTATTCCTACGACCAGGTGCAGGCTAACCTTTTTAATAATGCAGATGCAGAACTATTCTTTGCCTGGTTTTCCCGCGGCTCACTGATGGTTGAGCTGAAGGATTGGTGGGGTGCTTCCCAATCTTTTGATGAGGCTTTTATTGTTTATGAAACTTTGCCAGAAAAAGACCGTCCCTGGCGTATGCTCTGGTATCAGACCGGACCCTTCTTTGCTTACTATAATATGGGACGCTACCACGACGTTTTGAACCTGGCAAAGCAAACACTGACCGAAGCCAAAGAAGATGCTCTGCCCGAAAGCTGGGTTTGGAAAGGTCGTGCCGAGGTGATGTTGGGCTTGCGCGATGATGCCATTGCCAGTTTTAGACGCGCGCTTTATTGGCACCCCGATTGGTGGGTTGCCGTCAACGAGCTGACCGCACTCGGTGTTACCGCTCCGTAAAAACCGCTATCTATGAATAAAGTCAGCAATTTCAACGCCCAAACCTGGGACCATTGGAGTCGGAAAGGCTCTGTTTGGACGAGACCATTCTCATCAGATCAATTTGCTGAGGCGAAAGAGCGTACCATCGAACTGATTTTGACCCCCATGAAAAAAGCGCCTTTGTGGTGGTTTGAAGGGCTGGGAAAGCGCGTACTGGGGCTGGCAAGCGGGGGCGGACAGCAGGGTCCGGAACTGATCGCGCATGGCTATGATGTGACGATTATGGATATCTCCCGGCGCCAGCTGTTGGCTGACCAGGCAGTTTCCATGAGAGAGGATTATCCGATAAATCTCGTTAGAGCGGATATGACCTGCCGGTTTCCATTTGAGGACAATGTTTTTGATTTTATTGTTCACCCGGTGTCGAATTGTTATGTAGAAGAGATCGAACACGTTTGGCGGGAGGCTTATCGTGTTCTAAGACCTGGCGGGGTATTGATGTCTGGCTGGACGAACCCAATCATGTATATGGTGGCTGACGAAGCATTAAATTCTGAGGAACATCCCTTAGAAATCAAGTACCCGCTGCCTTACAACAGCCTTGTTGAAGAACAAAAAGGGTTGGAGATAACCACGGATGGGGGCTATCAGTTTAGCCATACGCTCGGCACGCAGATCGGCGGACAATTAAGGGCTGGATTTCTTTTGAAAGATTTCTATGAGGATAATGAAGCAGATAACAGGCTTGGAAAGTATACCAGCCTCTATGCTGCAACCTTGGCGATTAAGCCGATGTAGGCAAAGACCACCGGGCTTTCTGTTGGCAATAATGAATAGGCGCGCCCCATTCCGGCGGAGCCATCTTTTCGTAGGGCGGGACGTTTGTACCGGCGAAGCCGTGTATTGAAAACACCTCGCACTTTTTTCTACTCGCGCTTTATGTGTTTTCAATCCGCCGTGCAAAGCCGTGCAAAATGACCACCCACTACGTGTTTGTCATCCTGAGCCTCTTTTGCGAAGGATCTTTACTGCCAACGGGTAAGTTTCTCATGAAGTACATTTGCGAAATACTTTCCCCCTTCCCTGCTAATTTTAAGGTCTACGAAGTTGTCACTGAGCCGGAAATCCCCATATCGATCCAATCTTTTTTGAAGAAGCTTTTGGGGTGCTAAAAAAAGAAGCCAAGTTACGATAACCAAAAGCAATAATGGCAAGTATCTACTTATCCAGACACTCCGCCGCGGCTTGTTTGAGATGCCCGACCATGGCGGTGAGCCCATTGCTGCGTTGAGAGGAAATATGCCGCCATAAGCCCAGGGTTTCAAAGAAATCCAGGTTTGCCTGGAGCACATCCTCAGCCGGCTGACCGTTGAGCGTTTGATTAAGCACGGCAACCATGCCCTTTACGACCACAGAGTCACTGTCTGCGCTGAAAAGGAGTCTGCCTTCCTGGCAATGGATATCAAACCATACACTGGACTGGCAGCCCTGCACCAGGCGATCATCCGTTTTTAGAGTCGGGTCCATCCTGGGCATATCCTGACCCAGCTCGATCAGGTATTCATATTTTTCTTCCCAATTATCCAGGAGGTTAAAATCGTCAATCAGCTCTTGCTCAATTTCTTTGATGGTGGCTTTTTCGGTCATATTATCTCCTGATCATCCTGATAACACGCCGTATTCCCTGGGCGAGGGCATCAAGATCTTCATGCGTGTTGTAGAGCGCGAGAGACGCACGCACTGTTCCAGAGATGTGCAGCGCGTCCATGATTGGCTGAGTGCAGTGTTGCCCGGTGCGCACAGCGATTCCCCGCGCGTCGAGCAGAACGCCCATGTCGTAATGCTGGATTCCATCCACATTAAAGGGGATGATTGCAGAGCGATGCGTCGGGTTTCCATAAATATTCAACCCTTCAATGTCTTTAAGCAGGCTTAGCCCATAGTTAAGCAGCTCTTCCTCATAAGCCTGCAGATCGGCAAAATCGAATTGGTTAATATAGTCGATGGCTGCCCCCAGCCCGATTACATCGGCAACGTTTGGGGTGCCGGCTTCAAATTTGTAGGGCAGAATATTAAAAGTGACTTCCTCAGGGGAGACATGATCAATCATCTCACCGCCTGCCTGATAAGGGGGCAACTTTTCGAGCCAGGTTTCTTTGCCAAAAAGCACACCGGTGCCCATGGGCGCGTACATTTTATGCCCTGAGAAAGCGTAAAAGTCAGCGTCGATTTCCTGCACGTTATGAGGCATATGTTGGATCGACTGCGCGGCATCCACCAGGATGGGCACGCCGGCAGCGTGTGCAATTTGCACGATCTGCCTGATCGGATTGACTGTGCCCAGCGAGTTGGAAACGTGGTTAACAGCGACAAGTCGGGTTTTTTCGTTGAGCATCGACTTGAAAATCTCCAGGTTGAGTTCGCCGTTTTCATCAAAAGGAACCACACGGAACGTCGCCTGGCGCTTTTTACACATCAACAGCCAGGGAACATAATTGCTGTGATGTTCAAGCTGGCTGACCAAAATTTCATCTCCCGGTTTAACGAAGGCTTCACCAAAACTATGCGCAACAAGGTTGATTGACTCGGTAGTCCCCCGGGTGAAGATAATTTCGTTTGTCGAAGGGGCGTTGATATACTCAGCAACCTTTTTGCGCACGCCTTCGTAAGCCTGGGTAGCATACACCGCCAGCGTATGGTTGCCGCGATGGATATTGGCGTTGAGCGTCGTGTAATAACGGCTGATCGCGTCGATTACGCTTTGGGGTTTTTGTGTGGTTGCAGCGTTATCCAAATAAACCAGCGGCAAATCATTAACAGTCTGGCTGAGGATGGGGAAGTCTGCCCTGGCAGTAAGTATATCTTTAATCATATAGTGATCCGCTAATAAGTAGATTTTACCATTGGGGATAGACAAAGACAGATAACCTTTGAACAAAAAAATTACAAATTGAGGGTCTGCCGGAAAATTCTGATTAAGGATTGGTAAAAAGTTGGTTATGCTTCTGTATAAAGTTATCGGTAGAGAATCGAGGCACTATAATTGTTAACAAGTTAACCTAAAAATTATGATGGATTTTGATTGCATTTAACCATGGAGGTAAGCATGGCTGAAAAAATTTTGGTTGTCGATGACGAGATCTCTTTGCAGGAAACTCTAAGATACAAGTTGGAAAAAGAGGGATACGAAGTCGAAGTGGCAGGTGATGGTCTGAAAGGTCTCGAATTGGCGCGTTCAAAAAATCCCGACCTGGTAATCCTGGATATTATGCTGCCCGGTATGGATGGATTTGAAGTCTGCCGGATTCTTCGCCAGGAAACCAATATCCCTGTGCTCATGCTAACTGCCCGGGATGACGAGATCGACCGTGTAGTCGGTTTGGAGGTCGGGGCGGACGATTATCTGCCCAAACCCTTCAGTATGCGGGAGCTAATCGCCAGGGTGAAAGCCTTGTTACGCCGCGTACGTCTGATGCGTGAGGAAGTAAACGCTGCCGTCCAGGAAGGCGCCCTTCCCCAGATTATGACCTTCAACAACCTGGAAATCGACCTGACCCGGCGGGAAGTTCGGCTGAACGGTGAGGTTGTAGCTTTCAAGCCGAAAGAATTCGAACTGCTTACTTTTATGGGACAGCACAAAGGCAGGGTGCTTACGCGTGAATTTATCCTGGAACGTGTTTGGGGTTGGGGTTTTGTTGGAGATTCGCGCACCGTGGATGTGCACATCCGCTGGTTGAGGGAGAAGATCGAGCAGACCCCGGAAAAACCACAACGCATCATTACCGTTAGAGGAGCCGGCTATCGCTTTGAGGGATAGTAAAATACAAAAATGAAATCGCGTTTCCACCTGAGGATTTTGTGGCCTTTCATCCTGATTTTGGGAATGAGCTTAATTGCTTTTTTCTTTTTGTACCCATTCGTCGAAAGGTCAATCCAGCAACACGCGGCAGCCTCTGGCGATGTCAATTTTGTTCCTCTCTTTTCGCTTTTCTTTCTAATCCTGACCATAGGGCTGGCTGTCGGATTGCTCGTCAACATCTACTACACCAATCAGCACCTCACCATTCTTGAAGATCTGACCGATGCAGCCAAAGAACTGGGCGATGGACGCTTTCAAGAAATCAAGTTTCCAGAAAATGTTGGTGATCTGCCCGAGATGCGTGAGTTGGCTGAAGCCTTGCAGAAAACTGCCCATCAAACCGAAGAGCAATTTAACGCGTTAAATAAAGAACAAACCATGCTCACAGCGGTCCTTGGACATATGACCGATGGCGTTTTGATTGCCGATGACAACGGAAAGGTTGAGTTACTAAACGCCACTGCTGAAAGACTTTTCAGGATCGAAAACGACCAGGCAGTTGGTCGTTCAGTAACTGAGGTCATGCGCCATTACAGCCTGGTTGAAGTATGGGAAAAAACCAAGAACGGCTACCCCGAAACGATCACAATGGAGTTGGGCTCTGCCCATAAATTCCTGCAGGTGGTTGGAATCAATCTCAAAAAAGACCTGCCCGGGCGCACGATGCTGCTTTTTGAAGACCTGACCCAGACCCACCAGCTGGAAATCGTCCGTCGTGACTTTGTTTCCAATATTTCCCACGAACTGCGCAGCCCTATCGCAGGCATAAAAGCAATCAGTGAGACCCTGCTGGACGGCGCGCTGGATGATCCCCCTGCGGCACGAAGGTTTTTAGTTCGTATGGACAGCGAAGTTGACAACCTGATTCAGATGGTCAACGAACTGTTGGAGCTCTCACGGATTGAGGCGGGGCGCTCCAGTTTTGATTTCCAACGCAGTAAACCCTGCGAGCTGATTAATAATGCCTTTGAACGGATGAGCTTGCAGGCAGAAAAGGCGGGATTGAATCTGACCCAGAATTGCCCTGGCAACCTGCCACAGGTATTTGCCGACCCGGCACGTATCTCGCAGGTTTTTAGCAACTTGATCCATAACGCGATTAAATTTACTCCTGAAGGTGGGCAGATTCACCTCGAAGCCTGGAAGGATGAGAATAAAGTGGTCTTTATGGTCCGGGATGACGGTGTCGGAATCGCAAGCAAGGAGTTAAAGAGGATCTTCGAACGATTTTTCAAAGCCGATAAAGCCCGGTCTGGTGGAGGAACCGGGTTGGGGTTATCGATTTCAAGACATATTGTTGAGGAGCATGGCGGAAAGATTTGGGCAGAGAGCGCAGTAAACGCAGGCAGTAAATTTCTATTTACATTACCGGCAACTGCAGGGGACAGCCAGGATTAATCCTGCTTTTTCAGTCAGGATATAAAATATTAAGCCTGTTATTGGCTATATGCTCACCGTAAATGATATTATTGAAGGACAGACTATCGGTCAGCAAGCCTGAAGTAAAATTAACTATCAAAAATCGTGGGTGTTTGGAGGCATAGATGTCCAGATTCACATTAGACCAGGAAATACGGCTGATCCAGGATGAGATACTCTTGTTGGGCAGCCTGGTGGAGCAGGCGATACTCAATTCTGTCCATACCTTGCAGCAACGTGACAAGGCAGCCGCCCAACGCGTCTATAAAAATGACAGAAAGATTAACGCAAAGCACTACGCAATTGAAAACCATATCCTGATTACTCTCGCAACGCAGAGCCCATTGGCTGGTGACTTGCGCCTGCTGGCGGCAGTGCTGGTAGTGAATACTGAATTGGAACGAATCGGTGATTATGCAAAGGGAATCGCCAAAGTTGCCATCCATATCGGCGATAGTGATTTTCCCATCCCAATGCGCGAGATCAACATGATGGCAGATAAGGCGACATCAATGTTACATCGTGCTCTGGGGGCTTTTGTCGCGGGAGACCTTGAGGCTGCCTATAGCATCCCTCAGGAAGACGACCATGTTGACGAATTATACAGGTCGGTTTACCGGAAAATTGTAGAATGCATGATTAAAAACCCCCAGTATATTGATGTCGCTAATGAGCTGGTGTGGGTCATACACAACCTCGAGCGCACTGCAGACCGGGTGACTAATATCTGCGAACGAACTGTCTTTATCGTATCCGGTGAGTCAATCGAATTTGATGTCTCTGACGATGAATTGATGGAATAATGACGGATCTAACCGTGCCTGGTTGTAAAAACGCGCGATAAGCGCGTTTTTGTTAAGCAATGGAGGTGGAACCTCGTGTACAGGTCGTTTGCATGAACTCTGAAAATCAGCAATTCTCGATATGAATGTGTTTAGATTTAAAACGTAAAATGCACAGGTAATCGGACTCCGAAACGGTAGGGGTGAGTTCAGGACGTGTGAGCAGGAAACAGGAAACAGGCAGCAGGGAACAGGAAGCAGGGAGCAGGAACTGGGTTTTGTCATCCTGAGTCTCTTTTGCGAAGGATCTTGTCGATTGGAAGGGTAAGATCCTTATCAATTACATTTAAGAAGTACTCCTCCCGTTCCAACAGAGCCATCTTTTGTAGGGAACGCGGCTTGTCCCGTTCCGGCGTAGCCATCTTTTCGTAGGGCGAGACGTTTGTACCGGCGAAGCCGTGTATTGAGGGGGTTGTGACATTGGTGTGACGGATATGTTGCTCCCCCTCAATCCGCCATACACTTACCCCGTCCCGTTCCAACAGAGCCATCTTTCGTAGGGAACACGGCTTGTCCCGTTCCGGCGAAGCCATCTTTTTGTAGAGAACGTGGCTCGTTCCGTTCCAGCAAAGCCATCTTTCGTAGGGAACGCGGCTTGTCCCGTTCCGGCGTAGCCATCTTTTCGTAGGGCGAGACGTTTGTACCGGCGAAGCCGTGTATTGAGGGGGTTGTGACATTGGTGTGACGGCGATGTTACCTCCCCTCAATCCGCCGTTCACAATGACCACACACAACGGCGGATTGGAGGTGCGAAACACTCTTGCAAATGGAAATATCCGGCACCTCCAATACCTACTTCGTTGGTACAGACGTCACGCCCTACACCACAATTGGAACAGCGCGGCAACCGTCCCCTACGCTTGTATGCAGAGAAAATAAACAGTTTTGGATTTTATAGGTGGAAAAAATCATATTTTTCCATATCGAGAATTGCTGCTCTGAAAATACCTCAAACGAAATTCTCAGAAGATTACATTATAATGACAATTACAATCAAAAAAACAATTATTAAGATGCTGAGTGTTGTCTTTGCTGGAGGTGGCAAAAGTGTTAAGACCCAATGATACGAAAGGAAAATTAATCGTCGTGGAAGGTATCGATGGGTCGGGCAAGTCGACCCAAATCGATTTGCTCTATAAATGGCTGCTTTCAAAAGGCTATTCCGTCTATTTCAGCGAATGGAATAGCTCTGCGCTGGTGAAAAGCACCACAAAGGTCGCAAAAAAGACGCATGCATTTACCCCGGCAACCTTCAGCATTCTTCACTGTACTGATTTTGCAGACCGCTGGGAAAACAGCATCTATCCACTGCTCAAGGCGGGTGTGATTGTCTTGGCGGATCGCTATGCTTTCACCGCTTTCGCACGGGACGTTGCCCGCGCAAACGATCCACTATGGGTGCGGGAAATGTATTCTTTCGCCATCATGCCGGACGCAGCCTTATATTTTAGGGTACCGTTGGATATCGCCGTTGAACGCATCACGGGGTCACGTGCCCAGTTGAAGTATTATGAAGCCGGCATGGACCTGGCGCTCTCAGATAATTATGAAGAGAGTTTCAAACTCTTTCAGGGTAAGATTTTGAATGAATACGACAAAATGGTGGACGAATTTGGTCTGACCATGATTGATGGCACCTTGCCGGTAAAAGATCAACAAAAGAAGGTTAGATCATTGATCAGGCGCATCCTGGTGGGTTTTGAAGGTTTGCCGAATCCGGATAAACAAGGGATCGCAGTGGACAACCCCCAAGCACGCAAGAAAGGTAAAAAAGGAGGGAAGTAATGGCTAAAGCAGATTTTTATGGCGCTGGTTTTCCCTATCGTGATTTCGGTAATCTTACGGGCAAATTGATCGTTTTGGAAGGCACGGATGGGGTTGGTCGTTCAACGCAAATTAACATGCTGCGACATTGGCTCGAAGAAGAAGGGTATGCGGTCGCCGATACCGGGCTGACTCGTTCTGAGCTGACGGGAGCGGGGCTGGATGCGGCAAAGAGTGGGCACACGCTTGGACCGATCACCATGAGCCTTTTTTACGCTGCCGATTTCGCTGACCGGCTCGAAAACAAAATTATCCCAGCGCTTCAGGCTGGCTTTATAGTCTTGTCCGATCGTTACTTCTACTCCATGATCGCACGCGACAGCATCCGCGGTATTGAAAAAAACTGGTCCCGGGCTTTGTATGGCATCGCCTTGCGTCCACATTTGATCATGTATCTGCAGGCATCAGTGCCCTCTCTGGTTCAGCGCTTAATCCATGGACGCGGGCTAAACTATTGGGAATCGGGCATGGACCTGCACATGGCAGATAATTTCTATGACAGCTTCGTGACTTATCAGACCGCAATCCTCAAAGAACTGGAAGAATTGGCGCGGGAGTACAACTTTGTGACAGTTGATGCCGATCGGACACCCCTGGAGATTTTTGAGGATCTTCAACGACCGATCCGCTTATTGCTTCACAACCGGCTGACGAAGTCTGAGCGCCCTTTTTAGCGGAGCTTTATAGAGATCAAACCTGCCGCATGGGTAGTTGTGCAGGGGTAACGGAGGAGAAAAGGCAAAAGTGACCGTTGAAGCAGTTGATGTTTACGGAGCGACGATAATCTACGCGCACGTCTCGGCGATGCAGGCGGAAGTGGAAGGGGTGATGACCGGCGATGATATTGAATATATCCATCGAATGCGCGTGGCATCACGACGGCTGCGCAGCTCATTAGCAATCTTCAGTGAAAGCTTCCCCAAAAAAGATTACAAGCGATTTACCAAAGACATCCGCCAGGTGACCAAAGCACTCGGTCAGGCACGCGATCTGGATGTACAGATCGGGATGCTGGAAGATTGCCTGCCGAAGTATGCAGACCCACAGCTCCGCCCGGGGATCAATCGCTTAATCCTTCGTCTGAAACAGCAGCGGCAGGTCGTTCAAACCCCGGTGATCGCGGCAATGAAAACGTTGGAAGACGATGAAACTCTGTGTAGGATTGCCCGCTGGGCAGCGCCCTGGCTGGAAAAAAGTGATTCGATTTACCTGTATTCTCCGGCGTTGTTTGAACTGGCGTTTTCAAACATCAAAACACGGCTGCAAGACACGATCAGTTTTGATCAGATCGTTCGGGACGAAACGAATGTTGCTGAACTTCATGCTATGCGCATCAGCGCCAAACACTTGCGTTATACAATGGAGATTTTTGAAAGTCTCTACGGCGAGCAAATCAAACCTTTTATTAACCAGACCAAAAAACTGCAGGACATTCTGGGTTCCATCCATGACTCGGATGTGTGGATGGAAATGATTCCAACGTTTATCGAGGAAGAAGAGCAGCGCATCACCACCTATTTTGGACACAACCGTCCCCTGCGCAGGCTCTTACCCGGGCTTAAAGTATTTATTGCAGACCGGAAGGCAAGCCGTAATGAAGATTACCAAAATTTTATCAGCCTATGGGACAAGACCCTGTCTGATGGTGTGTGGGAAAAACTTGACAAGCTGATCAACGCTCCCCTGGATATTGGCGAAGCAATCAAGCTGCGGCAGAAGATGCAAGACCCTGCAGAAGATGACCGGGATCTGACGACAGCTCCGGAAAGATAGAAAGGTCGCATAAAACCCTTTGCGGTGATGTTGTCGTAATGTTAGTTTTCCTGTTGAGCCGATAGCTTACGCGCGAACAGTTTGGTCAGAGGGGATAATGGGTTCCAATTCAGCAGCCTTGAAAAGCTCCAGACTGATATCTTTCGTGTAGCCTGCACCTTGCGGCGTTTACTCCACATTCCGGGCAGCCCATTGAACGCAGCTTTTTTTGCACTCCAGATTGCTTTCCGGTTTGACATTACCAACCCAACCAACAGATAAAGTAAATTCACAAGCAGTTGAGCCGGCAGTAAAAGCCAGAAAAGCAGACCGGGCATATTTTTAACAAAAGCCCAGACCAGGTTCCTTTGACCATGAAAAGTTGAAAAATCGCTTTGGCTGCCCGTGCTGCCGGAGCCTACATGTCGAACCACCGCGCCAGGCAGATAAACACAAGGGTAGCCAGCCAATCGCAACCGCAGGTCGAGATCGACATCTTCCATGTAGGCGAAAAAGTCTTCATCAAATCCGCCCGCTTGTTCGAAGGCGTCACGGGGGTAAGCAGCGGCAGCGGCACAAGCGCTGACCACGTGTCGAGCTCTGGTTGAACTCAGCGAAGTGGGGCGATTGTGGTTTTTTCGCCATGCTAAGCCGCTGGCATGATAGACATTCCATTCCCCATCCAAAATTTCGGGATGATTTGCTTTCAGAAGGCGGGAGGCAAAACAATGATCCGGATAATGCTGCGCAGCCTGGTGAAGAACGGTTAGCCAATTGGGTTCAGGGAACGCATCCCCGTTGAGAAGGACGATGTAATCCCCCCGCGCTTCTTGGGCAGCCAGGTTGTTGCCACCCGCGAATCCGAGGTTTGTCTCAGACCGTGATAAATGGATATCCAGGTGGGTGTGTTGGCTCAATACGGCAGGATCAGGCGGTTCATCTGCCCCGTTGTCAAGGAGGATTACCTCGAAGTCTTTGAAAGTTTGTTCATTCAACGCATGCAGGTTTTCCGGAAGATATTCAGCGCTATTCCAGTACAAGATGAGGACGGAGAAAAAAGGTTTGGTCGCAGTATTTTTCATGACTAAGACATTATAATTTAGGTAGGAAGGTATGTATTAGAATGTCACGTTGACTGCAGTGATTGTATAATAATGAGCATTAAACTACCAGGATGGACCGAGATGGCGCAATCAAAGAAATCTAAGCAGAAAAAGAAGACCACTTCAGATAAAAAGCCCCGGCAAACAGCCTCGGCAAACAAACCCAAACCTCAGGTTGTGAAGACAGCGAAATCGACAGGATCAATCCCTGTTTGGGTTTGGACCCTGGTCGTGATTGTAGTCGCGGCTGGAGGTTACTGGCTAATCCGGATAACCAACCAGCGCCAGGAAGTTGCCAATACCCTTCCTGCGGAGATTAGCGTGGCGGAAGCGGCAAAACTCGACCCGCAAGAATGGTTCTTCCTGGATGTACGCGAACAAGACGAATGGAATCAAGAGCACATCGAATGGGCGACCCTGATTCCATTGGGGCAGTTGAACGACAGGCTTGACGAACTGCCTGAAGATCAGAAAATCGTTGTCGTCTGCCGTTCTGGCAATCGAAGTGCCGAGGGACGGGATATCTTGTTGAAAGCTGGCTTCAAAGCCGTCACCAGCATGGCAGGCGGGATGAACGATTGGATAAACCAGGGAAACCTTGTAGTCGCCGGACCGTAGGTTTTGTTTCTGGGGCAACCTGGTGCCAATGTAGTTCATGATCGTTGAAAGGACCCTTGCCAGGTTTCTTTAATTGTGAGTCGATCAGCAATTCTCAATGTGGAAAAATCTGTTTATCGAATGTGACGTAGGGGACGGCTGCCACGCCGTCCCGCGAGTAGCTGTAGGGCGAGACGTTTGTACCGGCGAAGCCGTGTATTGAGGGGGTTGTGACATTGGTGTGACTAGGATGTTGCTCCCCCTCAATCCGCCGTTGTGTGTGATTATTGTGTACGGCGGATTGAAAACACACAAAGTGCGAGTAGAGGAAAGTACGAGGTGTTTTCAATACACGGCTTCGCCGGAACGGGACGAGCCACGTTCCCTACGAAAAGATGGCTTTCGCCGGTACAAACGTCTCGCCCTACGAAAAGATGGCTTCGCCGGTACAAACGTCTCGCCCTGTAGGACTGCGAAAACAGTCACGAGTTTTAGCTCAAAAGGTGTATTGTCACCTGAGCGGAGCAATGCGCAGAGTACATTGTAAGCTTCTTGTTGGCAAAGGTTCAGATTCTTACGAAGTACACTACGTGTCACTTCGTTCAGAATGACAAAACCCAGTTCCTGGTCCCGTTCTCTGGTCCCTGTTCGCGGTTGCCATGCCGTTCCCTACGCTGCGCTTTCATTCACACAGAAAAAACTTTTATTCCATACTTAGAATTGCTGGTGAGTCAACCCGATTATTTCTGATTCCTTGCTGGTATGGTAAGATTGAAAGTTGTTTGAAGCTATGTTTAAAGGTGACATATTGGCTATTTCTGCTAAACCCGTATACGACTCCGCAAATAATCGCGTTTCGGCAATTTCCGAATTGAAAGAATTGGGAAAGTATCGCTACCTGCTCGGGCAATTGATACGCCGGGATATTCTGACGCGTTACAAGCGCTCGGTGCTCGGTGTCGCCTGGACGATGCTCAACCCCCTGGGCACCATGCTGATCCTGACGTTCGTTTTCTCCAATTTTTTCAGAACAGAGATTGAGCACTACCCGGTTTACATCCTGAGCGGTTTGCTTGTCTGGAACTTCTTCTCGCAGGGTACCAACGCCGCGATCAGCGGGCTGGTATGGGGGGGCGGCTTGCTCAAACGCATTTACATCCCCAGCACAGTCTTCGGAGTCTCTGCCATCGGCACGGCATTGGTCAACCTGGTTCTATCTCTTGCTCCCCTGGTGATTGTGATGCTGATCAATGGGGCGCCTTTCTACGCGTCTTTGCTCTTTTTACCGGTTTCCATCCTTATCCTGACTGCGTTCACGCTCGGGTTCGGATTATTCATATCTTCAATGGCGGTGTTTTTCCCAGATGTCGCCGAGATGTACCAGGTTGTGCTGACTGCCTGGATGTATCTGACCCCGATTATTTATCCCGAAACTATGATTCCAGCACAATGGCTGTCAGTATACAAATTAAACCCGATGTATTGGATGGTTAAGATGTTCCGTCTGCCGATTATTGAAGGTCGCATTCCACATTGGCAGGAGTTTTTACCCGCGCTTCTTTGGGCAGTGCTTATGTTGGTTTTCGGTTGGGTTTACTTCACCTCAAAATCGGAGGAATATGCTTACCGTGTCTGAGCAAAAAGTGAAACCCGATCAAAACGTGTCTCTCCAGCCATACATCCAACTCGAAAATGTATCGGTTAGTTATCGTCTGCCTACCGAGCGGATTGGTACCTTTAAAGAATACGCGATCCGCACCTTGCAGCGGAGAGTTAAAATCCAAAACTTCTGGGCACTGACCGATGTGAACTTGCAGGTCAACAAAGGGGAAGTTTTTGGTCTGATCGGCAACAATGGTGCCGGTAAGAGTACGATGCTCAAGGTGATATCCAAAGTCTTGAAACCCACCAAGGGACGAGTTGTTGTATTTGGCAAAATTGCCCCATTGCTCGAGCTTGGCGCTGGTTTTCACCCCGAGTTATCCGGTCGGGAAAATGTGTTCCTGAACGGGGCTTTACTCGGTTACAGCCGCCAGGAGATGGAGGCTGTTTTCGATGAAATCGTCGAGTTTTCGGAACTGGGACAATTCATCAACGCTCCTGTCCGCACTTATTCTTCCGGGATGTACGCCCGGCTCGGCTTTTCCGTGGCGACCGCGCATGTACCTGAGATCCTTATTTTAGACGAAGTGCTCAGTGTTGGCGATGAGGCTTTCCAGCGCAAGTGCAACCTGCGCATGAAAAATTTCCAACAATCCGGAGCAACGGTGTTGATGGTTTCGCACGCACTGGATATGATGGAAGGAATGTGCGACCGCATCGCCTGGATCGACCACGGCTCGATTCAAAAAGTTGGTGCGCCACACGAAGTTATTTCGGCTTACCGGGGAGATAACATTTAATGGAATATATCCGTACTGATATCCCTGATATTGTCTTAATCAAGCCCAGGGTTTTTGGTGACCACCGGGGTTTCTTCATGGAAACTTTCCGCCAATCTGAATTTGATGAAATTTGCGGACATCACGAATTTGTGCAGGATAACCATTCCGGCTCACCCCAGGGAATTTTGCGAGGGCTGCATTACCAGGTCAAAAACACCCAGGGCAAACTGGTGCGTGTTGTTGCGGGTGAAGTCTTTGACGTCGCAGTTGATATACGGCAGGGCTCGCCAACCTTCGGAAAATGGGTTGGTCAGGTGCTTTCAGCAGAAAACAAGCATCAACTTTGGGTACCCGGGGGTTTCGCGCATGGTTACCTGGTAATTAGCGAGTGGGCTGAATTTGTCTATAAAACCACAGACTATTACGCCCCTGAATGGGAACGCAGCCTGCTTTGGAACGACCCCGCGATCGGAATTGAATGGCCTATGGTTAAAGGTCAGCAACCAACATTGTCGGAGAAAGACGCCAATGCGCCAGTTTTGGCGGAAGCAGAAACCTTCCCCGCGAGCTGAAATATAGTTAACAAGGAGAATATATGAGACGAGTATTGGTAACCGGTGGCGCTGGCTTCATTGGTTCAAATTTTATCCACTGGTTGTTGAAAAACGAACCCAGGGTTGAAATAGTCAACCTTGATGCCCTCACCTACGCAGGCAGCCTGGAAAATTTGCGCGACCTGCCCGACCCTGCCAGGCATACCTTCATTCAAGGAAGCATTACCGATCGAGATTTGGTTGATAAGATTTTTGCGGACCACCAGGTGGATACGGTTATCCATTTTGCGGCTGAGAGCCACGTGGATCGCTCAATCCATAACCCCGGGGTGTTCGTTGATACGAATGTCGTCGGCACATTCACCCTGCTCGAGGCAGCCCGGCGCTATTGGCTAGTAGACAAAATTCTCCCCCTTGAACAGGTTCGTTTCCATCACGTTTCTACGGATGAGGTTTTTGGCACCCTGAGCCCCCAGCAGCCTCCGTTTGAAGAAGACACAAATTACCAGCCCCGATCACCTTACGCGGCATCAAAAGCCTCAAGCGATCACTTCGTGCGCGCTTATCAGATTACCTATGGTTTGCCGATTTCGATCAGCAACTGCTCCAATAATTACGGTCCCCGCCAATTCCCTGAAAAACTGATCCCGTTAATGATTTTGAACGCGGTTAATGGCAAGCCATTACCTGTCTATGGGGATGGAATGCAAATTCGTGACTGGTTGTATGTAGATGACCACTGTGAAGCGATTTGGAAAGTTGCTACAGAAGGACGCGTAGGCGAGACTTATTGTGTTGGTGGTGATAATCAACCACCCAACATCGAAATTGTAAAAACAATCTGCTCGATTTTGGATGAACAGCTGCCAGATTCTGAGTTTACTCCGCACGATCAGTTGATCAGCTATGTTCAGGACCGACCCGGGCACGATCGCCGTTACGACATTAAAATAGATAAAATCCACCAGGAACTCGGCTGGGAACCACGACATGACCTGGCTCAGGGTTTGCGCGATACTGTAAAATGGTACCTGGATAATCCTGATTGGGTTGACGAAATCACCAGGCAGTCTGATTACACTAGCTGGTTGAAGAAGAACTACGTAGAAAGAAAGGCATAGGCATGAAAGGGATCATACTTGCAGGCGGAAAAGGCACCAGGCTATATCCATTGACCATGGGTATAAGCAAACAGCTCTTGCCGGTTTATGACAAACCAATGATTTATTATCCACTATCCATGCTGATGCTGGCAGGAATCCGGGAAATTCTGATCATTACTACCCCAGAAGACAACGAGCAATATCAACGTCTCCTCGGTGATGGTGAGAATATTGGCATGCAGTTCCAATATGCCACGCAGGCGGTACCGCGCGGGTTGGCTGACGCATTCATCATTGGTAAAGATTTTATTGACGGCGACAAGGTCTGCCTGATTTTGGGAGATAATATCTTCTTCGGGCATGGGCTGCCAGAGGTATTGCGCAGCGCTGCCGCACAAGAACGCGGCGCGGTTGTCTTTGCCTACCCGGTTAAAGACCCCGAACGTTACGGGGTTGTGGAGTTTGACGTGGAAGGTAGAGCGATCTCATTGGAAGAAAAACCACTGAAACCGCGCTCGAAGTTTGCTGTTCCGGGTATTTATTTCTATGATAACCGCGTTGTTCGTTATGCCGAAGAGCTCGAACCATCGCCGAGAGGTGAAATCGAAATCACAGACATCAACAAGCGCTATCTTGGCGATGGCGAATTGATGGTTAAGGTGTTGGGCAGGGGCGTAGCCTGGCTGGACGCGGGCACGCATGAATCCCTTTTGCAGGCTTCAATGTTTGTCCAGGCTGTGGAAGAGCGACAAGGAATGATGATCTCCTGTATCGAAGAAATCGCCTATAGAATGGGCTACATAGACGAAGCATGCCTGCGAAGATGCGCTGAACCGTTGGCAAGCAATGAATATGGTCAATATTTGTTGCGCATGCTGGAGCAGGAGTTTCGTCAATCACTATGAAAAAGATACTCCTGTTCGCTAAACACGGTCAGCTTGGGCATGAACTTCAAAGAACTCTGGCTCCATTGGGCGAGGTGATCGCCATGGATCATCCGGAAGTTGATTTTACGAATCCGGATCAGATTTGTGAGCGTATCCATGAGATGAAACCAGCCTGCCTGATCAACCCTGCTGCTTATACGGCGGTGGATAAAGCTGAAAGCGAACAAGAGTTGGCTTACATGATCAACCGGGATGCGGTGGATGCCCTGGCAAAGACCGCTGCAGAGTTGAGAATTCCTTTTATTCATTATTCAACCGACTATGTTTACGATGGCAGAAAAGGCTCGCCATACGTCGAAACTGACGCTGCCAACCCCTTGAATGTGTATGGAAAAAGCAAGCTGGAAGGTGATTTAGCTGTCCTGGATGCAGGTGGGGCTGGATTGATCTTGCGCACAAGCTGGGTTTATTCCATGCGGCAGGGTGGTTTTGTGACCAAAGTATTGCAGTGGGCGCGTGAACAGGAAGTGATGCGCGTGGTGGATGACCAGGTAAGCGGACCAACCTCAGCCCGTTTGCTTGCGGAAGTGACAGCGTTGATACTGGCAAAAGCAGGTGACGACCCCTACAGCTGGCTTGGCGAAAAGGCAGGCGTGTACCACTGCGCCGGGGGCGGCTCTTGCAGCCGCTATGAATGGGCGAAGGCTGTTCTGGACCTCGACCCGCATAAAGAAGAGCAGATCGTCAGAGTAATTGAGCGCGCTAAGAGCAGTGAATTCCCTGTGCCGGCTGAAAGACCGATGATCTCGGTGTTAAACAATGATAAATTGGCGCATACCTTTGGTTTGCGCTTACCTCCATGGGATGCCGGACTGGCGTTGACGATAGGAGATTGACATGCCGATCGAATTGAATGGTGAACACTTCGGAGAATACTACTATTCGCACGATTGCGGAATTCCATACCGACGCACTGAGCATTGGTTGACCTTCTTTGACAAAATTGCTGATCGAATTGTCAAACAACTTGAACCAAAAACAGTGCTTGATGCAGGTTGTGCCTGGGGTTTTCTGGTGGAAGCATTGCGAAAACGTGGCGTGGAAGCCTGGGGGATCGACATATCAAAATATGCTATATCAAACGTGCATGAATCCATCAAAGACTACTGCACGGTAGGCTCAATCGTTAATCCTTTCGATCGCAAGTATGACCTCATCGTTAATATCGAGGTGTTGGAGCACATGAAGCAGGCTGATGCGATTAGAGCGATCGAAAATTTTTGCAATTCGACTGATCAGGTTTTGTTCTCATCCACACCGTTTGATTACACTGAAGTAACCCACATCAATGTTCACCCCCCCGAATATTGGAGCAAGGAGTTTGCCTACCATGGTTTTTATAGAGATCTGGACTTTGACGGCAGCTTTCTGACCTCCTGGGCATCGCTGTTTACCAAGCAAAACTTGAGCAAAAGCCAGTTATTAACTCAATATGAACGCAGATTTTGGAGTCTCCAAAAAGAAAATTTGGATTTGCGCCATCATATCCTTGCGGACCAGACGACCAACAACCGATTGGAATTGGATTCAGAAAGAATGAAACTTGAGATCCGCCAGCTTAAGAACCTCCTGAAAGCATACCAATTAAAACTATCCGAATGGAATGGTTTGTGGCACGCCTTGCAGACATCCCGTACCTGGAAGGGGTTGAAGAAATTAGGACGGTTCAGAGAATTTCCTCAAATAGGTCTCGACCTGTCCGAACTCAACCAGGAGGCATTGGAATCAGGCACAGTCAACGGAAGCGCACCCTATCAGCAACCAATACACCTAAAAAAAAACTGACTTCAGTGCGGACCAGTTTTAAGGTTGATAATTGGCGGTTTGACGCATTAAACGGAGTCACGAACCTGGCGGAAGATGGAAGTTTTGAAGCCTATAGTTCCGACCCACAGTTTTTACTCACTCCAGTAAGAAGGAGATATCCACGTGCGGGGGACTATTTTCTATCTACTAACATCAGCTCCCCGCAATCTGTTGTTGACCTGACCCTCTATTTTGATGTTGGTTTTGGTTTCAATGAGATGCTAAAAGTCAGGGTTTCCGCAGCCACAAACCAATTACATCGTGAAATCATTCATATTCCTGGCGGTGTGCGAAAAATCCGGATTGATCCCGGCTCGAATCCTGGAAAGATCAGGATCGTCGGGTTCGGTCTCAAAAAGATTTCCACATGGATGACCCTGCAGAAGGCATACAACTCCTTCAAACCGAGAATCCAACATCCAGGAGATTTGATTCATTACGCCTTGAAAGGTGTGAAGTTGTTATTTACCAGTGGTGGGCTCGAACAAATAAAACAAAAAATATTCGTTTATGATCGGCAAAATTACTCCAAGTGGCTTAACCTGTACGGCGACATAACCACTGAGATGGAAGCCGAAATGAGCGCGAAAATGGAAGATTTTACCTATGAACCTCTGTTTTCGATATTGCTGCCTACTTACAACCCCAAACAACAATGGCTTTTGGACGCAGTCCAGTCTGTGCGTGACCAAATTTACCTGAAATGGGAATTATGTATCTCAGACGATTGCTCAACAGACCCTGTCGTCAGGGAGACGATCAAACAACTTGCTGCTGAAGATGATCGTATAAAATTTGTTTTCAGAGAGGTTAACGGGCATATTTCAGCCAATACGAACAGTGCCTTGGAAATCGCTGAAGGTGAATTTGTTGTCCTCCTGGATCATGACGATGTTCTTACCAAAGATGCGCTCTATCAAGCTGCAGCCGTCCTGCAAAATCAACGTGATGCGAATTACATCTATTCGGATGAGGATAAAATCACAGAGCAGGGTGATTGTTATGATCCCTATTTCAAGCCAGATTGGAACCCCGATCTTTTACATAGTCAGAATTACCTCAGCCACTTATCGATCATCAGACGCAGCGTGCTCAATCAGGTTGGCGGTTTCAGGGTCGGATTTGAAGGCGCTCAAGACTGGGATGTCGCCCTGCGTGTTACCCGATCGGTGTCAGCTGAAAGCATTGTTCACATCCCCCATGTGCTATACCATTGGCGCGCGGTTTCGGGTTCAACTGCAATGGCTACAGACCAAAAATCTTACATCGAAGAGTCTCAATATAAGACACTTCGGGCACACTTCGACGCGCTTCAGATTCCGGTTAACATCAGCCTCAATGATGTAAATTATTGGGATATCGGTTACCCAATTCCAGACCCGCAACCGATGGTCAGTATCATTATTCCGACAAAAAACCAGAAAAAGTTGCTTTACAAATGCATTGAGAGCATACTTTCCCTGACAACCTATAAAAACTATGAGATCCTGGTTGTGGATAATCGTTCGGATGAAGACGAAGCGAAAAATTACCTCGATTCAATTTCAGCCCATCCAGCGATTACTGTGCTTAAGTACGATAAGGAATTTAACTTTTCCGCAATCAATAATTATGCAGCCAGCCAGGCAAATGGCAGTCAACTCGTCTTGATGAATAACGACATTGAAGTATTGACCGAAAACTGGCTCGAAGAAATGATCAGCCTGTCAATCCGTGAAAACACCGGGGCGGTTGGAGCGAAACTGCTTTATCCAAACAGAACCATACAGCATGCCGGTGTCATTCTCGGCGTTGGCGGTGTTGCCAACCATGCTTACCTCGACGCTCCTGCCAACGTAATCGGTCAGATGGGCAGAGCCAGGATAGTCCAAAATATGTCAGCAGTTACAGCAGCCTGTCTTGCGATTGAAAAGAACAAGTTCCTTAAGGTGGGCGGTTTTAATGAGGTTGACCTGAAAATCGCCTTCAATGACATCGATCTCTGTCTAAAACTACTCGAGGCAGGTTATAGAAATGTGTGGACCCCGAATGCTGTCTTTATTCATCACGAATCTGTCAGTCGGGGGCAGGAAGATACACCATCCAAGCAAGCCCGGTTTGCTTCAGAAGTGCAATACATGTTGGATAACTGGAGTAAATTGTTGGAAAACGATCCGGCGTATAACCTTAATTTATCCATTGAACGAGCAGATTTTTCGTTCTCCTTTCCTCCAAGGGTAGACCGTGTTTAGACCTTGACGGTAGGGTCTGAAGGCTGATTATCGGAGTTAAAATGAATAAACCACAATCAATACTTAAACAGGATTGGAAGTATCTTTTAGTACTGACTCTTATAATACTGTTATTCTTCCTGCCTGTGTTTACCAAAGGTTGGGTAATCTTCCCTGATCTTCTCAATAAATATCAACCCTGGGCAGAATATTTGCCAGACCTTGGAGTGAGGTATCTGGGATTGAGGAGTGACCTGGTCGATTCTTATATTCCAAAATTTAACTTCGTAAAAACGTCAATTCAAAATGGCAATGTTCCTCTTTGGTACGACATAGCGGATTTGGGCAAACCAGCTTCGCAATATGCAGCACAATTTCTATTTTCTCCCTTTAATCTTTTTATGTGGCTGTTGCCGGTAGATATCGGATTTACTATTGGAACGATATTAAAAACCCTTGTTGCTGGAATTGGAATGTTTTACTGGTTGAAGAGCCTTGGAGTCAATCGGACGCTGTCAGTTGGCGGTGGGATAGTTTTTGTTTTTTCCGGGTTCAATGTGGGATGGTTTTTGGCACCTGCGGCAACGCAGAATTTAATGCTTCCGTGGGTGTTTTTACTTACAGATTACATCTTAAGCTCCAAAACGAATCTACAGCGATTCTGGCGGATGATTAGCCTGGGAATCTTGTTGAGTACAATATTATTTACGGGCTTTATTGCAGGAGCTGGCTACACATTTTACTTACTGGGTCTTTATGTCTTAATTAGAACGATAGTCCTGCTAGTAAGGAGCCGCCCGAGAACAATTGCATCGGTTACAAATGTGTTGTTCCCGGGGATAATGATCCTTGGGAGCATGGTCATCGCGTTGGGGTTAGCTGCAGTATTTTTATTGCCATCAATTGAATGGGTTGAAGTTATAGATGTAAGTTACCGAAAGGTTTCAAACGCCTCAACATCTCTGCCTTTGAAGACCTTATTGCAAATGGGGTTACCGAACATTTTCGGCAATCCGGTTTTCAAAAACTGGAGAGGTGTCTTTAATTGGGTCGAGACGAGCAGTTTTGTAACAATTTTAGCTCTCATCGCTTCACCGATCGGCATTTTTTATGCAATCCGAAAAAAACAGGCACCTATCATCGTGTTAAGCGGTTTGGCGATCCTCTGTGGATTAATTATCTGGGATATCTCACCATTGCTAAGTATGGTGAGACATTTACCAATCCTTGATTCCTCATCAAGTGTCAGGCTGCTTGGACCCTTAACCTTCTTTGTAATAACAATTGGCTTGTCTGGATTGAATGAAGTTGTTGAAAATCGGAAATTGAGATTTATCAGCTCCTACCTCGTAATCGTCTTGGTTCTTCTGTCAGCATATGCCGTTTACAAATATCAATTTATCAACCAGGCGGGGCTTATCAACCCTACGATAACTGATTATGAGCCTTTTGTTTTTTCAACAGTCCTTTTCGCTTTAGTGCTGTTAATATTTTTCTTTATCGCAAATTGGTTGTATCGCAAAAATTACATCAAATCGAACGTTTTGAGTATAGTTATAAACTTGATGCTCCTTTTTGATATTGGTTTGTTTATGGTTGGGCAAATTCCATTTGTGCCCAGAGAATATTTTTATCCCCGAACTGAACAAACTGACTTTCTGCAAGAAAACCTCGAAAACGGCAGGTTGCTGATATTTGACAATCTTTTCCTAATTTCGGGAACTCAAATTTATTACCAAATTGATACCGCATTGACCCATAATTTACATACAGCACGTGAGAAGGAATTGGTCGAAATGTTCTCACAGGGTGCCTGGGGCTCAGTCACTTCCCCGATGTTGCAAACAGAACGGACAGATTTTTCATCTCCGGTTATTGATTTTTATGGTGTTAAATACGTGGTAATCGGAAAGGACCAGGAAATTGACGATCCAACCTGGAGACTGGTGTTAGCCAATGTGGATGGTGCCGATACTTATGAAAACCTGGAATGGTCAAACCAACCCTACCAATTTTCGGCTCATTTTTCCAAACTCACATCGCTGGAAGATTTTGAAAATAATCTTGAAGCTGTTTCCAGAGGAGAACATATTTATTATGAATCCGAAAGCTCCACCCTGCCCGAAGCCAAGGAAGTCCCGGAAGCTGATAGTAAAATCGTTGTAATAACCGACACTGCTGATTATAACGAAATAGAAGTATGCACTGATCAACCTGGCATTTTGACGGTCAGAGATAGTTACTGGCCTGGTTGGAATGTTTCGGTAAATGGTGAACCTGCGACAGTGCTGCAGACCAACTTTGTCTACCGCGGTGTGTATTTGGAAGAGGGATGCAATAGGATCGTTGAGGAATACCTACCTGAGTCATTTGAAATGGGAAAGTTGATCTCAACGATTAGTCTTTGTGGCATTATTTTGTTAACTCTGCTTGGTCTTATCTTCAAGAAAAAAAACACTAAGGGTATTCCACCAGGACAGTGACCTTGTTGTTACCGGGTTCACCTGGGGTTAGTACCACTGTAAATTGGAATAGTGCACAAGAGAGTATAATCACAAGGACGATAGGCGATGAAAGCTACGATGGAGTAAAGCGTGAAACTTGTTATTCTTATTCCAGCATACAATGAAGACGAAACCCTTGGAAAAGTGATCGAATCGATGCCTGAGACGATTGATGGTATTGATACTATTGATATTCTTGTCATGGACGATGGTTCGACCGATGCCACAGCCGATTTGGCACGCACCGCGGGAGCCGTTGTGGTTTCACACCCCTACAATCAAGGTGTCGGGAAGGCATTTAACACCGGCTTAGCCACGGCGCTCGAGATGGGCGCTGATATCATGGTCAATATCGACGCCGACGGGCAGTTTGCTCCCGCCGATATTCCACTGCTGATCAGACCAATCATTGACGGAAAGGCGGATTTTGTCTCGGGAGACCGGTTCCGCACGCCCGATGGAAAATTGCTCCGCCCTGAATATATGTCCAGGGTCAAGTTCTGGGGTAATCAACGCATGTCTGACCTGATTGGCTTTATCACAGGGAATCGCTACGATGATGTCAGCTGTGGCTTCAGGGCATATTCCAAGGAAGCGATGATGCGTCTGAACTTAACAGGAAAATTCACCTACACGCAGGAATCTTTCCTTGACCTTGCCAATAAAGGATTGGGCATCAGGACGATTCCGGTCGATGTGAAATATTTCCCCGAGCGAAAATCGCGGGTCGCCGGAAGTATCACGAGATATATTTTTCAAACCTCCAAAATCATCTTCAGAGCATATCGGGACTATAGCCCATTGAAATTCTTTGGATATCTTGGGCTGGTGCCGCTGTTGATCAGCCTGGCATTGGGAATTTTTGTGATTGTCCATTATGCGACCGCCGGGGCTTTTTCACCCTATATTTTTGTCGCGTTCGCAGCTGTTTACCTGTTTACCCTTGGGATTTTGCTCTGGGTTGTGGGAATCCTGGCAGATATGTTCGTGCGCATTCGCCTGAACCAGGAGCAATTGCTTTATGCGGAGAAGAAACGCCGCTTTGACAATAAAGAGCAAGGTTAATACATGGCATTCGAAAACCTGGTCGACAGGATATTAAAGACCAACTGGTCTCAAGAACAAGTCAACAAGTTCATCGGTCCGCACAACGGATCGTTTTTTACCTATGCAACTGACCACCTGACACGCAGCAATGCTGCATCAGGTGGCACTGTGACCGCGGTCCTGAAATCATTACTTGATCGTGAAGAGATCGATGCGGCTTTGGTTTGTGTTTCGGAAGTGATCAATGGGAAGGTTGAAGCCAATTTCAAGCTTGCCCGTACCCACGAGGAATTGCTCGCATCCCAGGGAAGTAAATATATATCCACGCGTTTTAGTTCCCAGGCAATGGAAATAATCAGAAATTTTGATGGACGTTTGGCGGTGGTTTGTCTCCCCTGCGATGCAAAGTTAGTCCGCAAAGCGACCGAAAGGTCTCCCGAGCTGAAAGCAAAAATCGCTTGTGTAATTACTTTGTTTTGTGGTCACCTTTCCTCACCCGAACTGACCCAGCTTGTGACAGACCGACTGCGACCCCACCCTGATGCTGAGCTAAAAGACTTTCGCTATCGCTCAGGGCACTGGCGCGGCAGGCTGACGGCAGAATATGATAACGGTCGGGTGGTGTCGAAGAAATTCTCCGCCTTCAGCAAGTATCAGAACTTATATTATTTCTGCGAAACCAAGTGCATGCATTGTTATGACCACATCGGGTACTTTGGAGATATCGCCTGTGGGGATATCTGGCTGCAGCGCATGAAAAACGACCCGATCAAACACTCAGCAGTGATTACAAAGTCTGCGAAGGGTTTGAAAATCCTTGAAGAAGCCGCGAGCGATAATCTGTTGGTGATCGAACCGAAACCTGTTGAAGAAATTGTTGAAGCACAATCGCGTTCATTCAAGATCCACTACAACATCTCAGCCCGCGCGAAAGCTGGCGAAAAATTGGGTTTGAAAATCAAGGATGAAGTCAACGAAAAAGTGCGTTGGTCTGACTACCAGGTAGCCCGGATTATCCTAAAGAATTATTTACTCACCCAGACGGAGGAGGGTCGCGAAAAAGTGCGCAACATGTCCAGCAGGCAAATAACCTTACAGCTTTATTTGTTGAAAGCGCTGCAGGTGCTCTGATGGCAGGCAGACAATATGCCGTTATGGGCGGCTCAGTTTGGGGCAACCGCGGCGCGGAGGCGATGCTGATGACTGTGATCGCTGAAATTCGCAAATTTGACCCTGACGCGCTCTTCAATGTTTTTACAATTTATCCAAAAAAGGACCGAACGCTGGTCAAGGATGAAAATATCCGCTTCCTGAGTGGAGCGCCTCTCGCCGTAGCGATCAACCACCTTGCCTGGTCTTTACTGGCTGCCCCTTTCAGGCTGCTGGGGATTAAAATCCCCCTGCCCAAGTCGGTTCGAGCCTTGCGAGGGTCCGACTTTTTGCTTGACATTGGAGGGATCACTTTTTCTGATGGACGGGCGCTTCAGCTGCTTTATAATGTATTTACGATCTGGCCGGCAATGTTGCTGGGAGTGCCGGTGATTAAGCTTTCCCAAGCTCTTGGTCCCTTCCAGACCAATCTGAACCGCAAACTGGCAACCCACTTCCTGCCCAGGTGCGAACACATTTTTACCCGTGGTTACCTGAGCAATGGATTCGTCCAGGGACTGCCAAAACTGGAGGGCAAGGTGGAACAGGCAGCCGATATCGCCTTTTTGTTTGAGCCGGAGTACAGCCTTTCACAAGAAAACGAAGAAAAAGCCGCAAATATGCGGGCGAAGATAATAGAATGGAAACGTGCTGGAGAAAGAGTGATCAGCATCGTGCCCAGCAGCCTGGTCCTGAAACGCTCACTTAAACAAGGATTTGACTACCCGGGCAAACTGTTGAATCTGTGTCTGGACACCAGAGATAAAGCCTTTCGCTATGTTTTCCTTCCAAATGGAACCCGCGAAGGTTCTGAAAAGACGATGAATAACGACATTATTGCCATCAATTTGATTCGCGATAAGTTCAGAGATGAGTTATCTTCAGAAGTGTTTGAAAGAATAGAATGGGTGGATTATGACATCAATACCCGTGGGGTTCGGGAAATTATTGGAGCAAGCGACGGCTTGGTCGCGTCGCGGTTCCACGCGATGGTTGCCGGGCTCTCTCTCTGTGTTCCCACCATGGTGATTGGTTGGTCACATAAGTATCGTGAAACCTTGGCAGATTTTGGCATGGAAACTTATGCCATCGACTACAAAAACACGGACCTGAATCTCCTTAAGGCTTACCGAACTTTTATTGACAACCTGGAAACGACCAGAGCACAGCTGCAAAGCAGGATTGACACTGTTAAGACCTCTTCAGCCAGCCAGTTTGAATATTTAAGGCGCATCAGCATTGGATAAAAAGAAAATACTCGGAATCGTCAAATGGCTCTGGCTTGTGCTCGTGTTAGCCGCTGCAGGTTATTACTTTTATCGTAACCGCGAACAAGTCACCAACCTGCTAAGCCAGCTGAGTGCCTGGCGAATTATGCTTTCGTTGATTCTTTTGCTGATCGGGAAAATGTTTCTCGTGCTTCTGGTCCAATTTTCGGTCAATACAGAAGGATGGCACCCAAAATACACTGAAACCCTGGGGATTTATGGAATCTCATCGTTGGGTAAGTACATTCCGGGAGGGGTCTGGCATTTCGTTGGGCGCTTCGGAGTGTACAAAATAAACGGTCTGTCGGCAAAGGCATCCACGAGGGCGTTGGTTTTGGAAAATATCTGGTTGTTGGGTTCAGCTGTAGCTACTGGTGTGGTTGGGGTTTTTCTAATCCGGTTTGACCTGATTGCAGATCTTTTGCACCTGCCCAACCAAAAGTGGCTGGCTGTGATTTTTACGGTTGCCGCGCTTGGTTTGTGGCTGCTTGTCCTGGCATTGGTTCACAAAATCATGCGCCGTTATACCACCGAAGACCTCCCGAGCATTTTTCTGGTCGCCGCTGTGGGATTGGTTCTCTGGACCTTTATCGGCGGCAGTTTCTTCGTCATGTTCCAGGAGTTTCCAGCTTCAGCCGCGCCCCTCTTTATCGGCGGTTACGCCGTAAGCTGGGCGGTCGGATACATTGCCGTGTTTGCTCCGGGAGGGCTGGGCATCCGTGAAGCAGTCCTGTCTTTTGTTTTTTCGAACATCGCAACGGTGGAAATGATCGCAGTTTATGCTGCCATGAACCGGATTATCTGGGTAATTGCAGAAGTCATGTTTGGTCTTGTTGGTATGCTGCAGAAGAAGATCATGGCGCCTGAAGAGGGGTATACAGATTTAAGCCTTAACTCCAAAGAAGATCCGGATATATCCATCCAGGAAAATTTATAAAATCTTTAGTTAATTGCCATTGGATCGGTTGGACTGATCCTTTTTCATTTGGTCGGTAATGAAATAAACCGCCACCCCGATAGCAGCGAATGCGAGGAGCCAGAGCCAGTTTGCTGGGTCATCGGTCAGACTGAAAGCGTTTGGGGTTTCGGTTGGGGTTGGCGTCGACAGGGGTAAACGTGTCGCGGTTGGTGAAGAACCTGGGGTGAAGGTTGGCGTGGGCGGAGGTGTAGCGGTTGCCGGCTCAGAAATGGGAGTGTTGGTTGCCGGTGGGGTCACCTGCAGTAAAAGTCGGTTGCCCGGATAAATAACGCTGGACGCGTTCAAATAATTCCATGCGAGCAAATCGCTCAGCTGGATTCCATAAAGGCTGGCGATCCAAACCAGGTTTTGTCCATCAGCAACTACGTGGTAATACTTCCCGTCGGCTGCCGGCGTGAGGCGCTGAAGAGGCGTCAGGGGCAATGGTGTGAAAGTTGGCGTTTGGTTGGGACCCTTGATGAGCAGCTTTTGACCAATTTGCAGGGGGGTGTCGACGGCAAGAGCATTAAGTCGCAGCAGTTCCGCCACACTGACATTGTAAGCCTCACCGATTTTGGATAAATTTTGGTATGCCTGGACCTCGTGGACGATCTTCCCCTCCGCGTCCGGGGTAGCTTTGATCACATTCCCCAGGGGAGTGGGCGTGACCATATTTTGAGAGCCTGGTCCGGCGATCATTAGTTTGTCTCCGCTCTGCAAAACATAACTTTCCGAAAGGTTGTTCCAGAGCAGGATATCTTTTATGGTCACACCATACGCGACCGCGATTGACCAAAAGCTTTGCCCAGGCTTGACGGTATGCAGATAGTTTCCATCCGCGTCAGGTTCGACCAATTCGACGGGCGTAATCAACCCGTAGTTGCCTGGTGTCTGACCGGGAAGTGGTGTGCCGACCGGGTTGCTCTGGCAAGCTTCACCTGAAATATAGGCAGCCTGGAGGATGAAATAGGTCATGCCATTGCTGGCTTTGGCTGTACCTGCGCCGACATGGCAGTAGTTGGGGGAGGCGGCGGGGCGCATATGCTCAAAATCTGCCCACATTAGCATGATCTGGTCGATCGTGGCACCATCGCCGGCGATCGCAAAGTTTTCGGTCGCAAAGACGGTTTTGCCTCCGCCATAACCTGCCCCGGCGAGCCGCCCTCCAACGTTGCCTATATGCCACGATAGCAGCCCGTCTGCCATAACCTGGGCGGTGGATTGCGCCACGGCGTTGATGATCGGGTCTTCAATCAGTGGAGCGTAGCCATAAGACATGCGCAGGATGTTCATCGCGGCGATCAGGTCATATGCGCCGACCTGGCTGTGTGGTGCCGGATTGCCCTCTGCTTTGACTCGGGCGGGTAGGATTGGCGCGAACACCAAGGCAAGAGCCAACAGCAAGAGCATAAGCAGAGAGAGATTATTTTTGTGCATGGTACATTAATACCATAATTTTGAAGGAGTGTTTTTAACCGCGGCAGGGAATGGCAGCAATTCTCAATATGAATGTGTTTAGATTTAAAGGGGGAGCAGGGAATAGGAA
>ENA-UOOM01000667-UOOM01000667.1-fermentation-metagenome-genome-assembly--contig:-NODE-667-length-37382-cov-54.585260_pt1 | contig 37382 bp, 23 predicted proteins | sample MGYA00245781_ERZ724031 | MGnify/ENA primary metagenome ERZ724031 (study PRJEB28704, sample SAMN03018317) | fermentation metagenome | biome: anthropogenic terrestrial biome; feature: soil; material... | reverse complement strand
GAAGAACATCATGGCGGATAACTTCGCCTTAATCGTATTTTGCATAGAATTATTATTTAGTAATGAATTGAGTAATGTTAAAGAGGGAGTTCTATTAATATTTCTTTTTCTTCATTAATAATTTTTTCTATGATTAATTTATTGTCAATTATTATGTCGATTTTAATTTTCTTACCTTTTCGAGAGACGTCCAGATCGAAATTATTCCCAAATGCTCTAATTTTTTTCAAACTCATTGTATTCCAATTTTTTGGTAAACTCGGCATTAGAGTGAATGAGCGTAGACCGACTGGACGAATACCAAACAACCCTTCGGTTATAATACGGCAATAGAGTCCACTCTCTGCAGACAAATGTCTTTGATTACCTTCTGGCCATGCTTCAATCGCATATGGGACATGTTCTCCTAATAAACGTTGTGTGGAATAATTCTTAAGATACTCCATGCCTTTTTCTGTTTGGCCACTTGCTAATACTCCACGCAAAGCGTACAATGTTGACCGATCCCAAAAAGTTTCACTTCCAGCTTGAGTCAGTAACCCATTTTCTGTCCAAAGATGAGGTGAAAATAGTGCTTTAATAGTTTCTTCTTTCCGGTCATAAATACCTACAGTAAGAGGAATACAAATCCAAGAACGGAGCACGTTATTTTCTTTGTAGTATTTGTACGTATTGAAACCTTCAACTATTCCTCCGAAATAATCATCAATGGCTTGACGTAATTCCTTTGCCTGCTTCTTATATGATTGAATTTGAGAGGCTGATTTGCCTAAGTCTTTTCCAAGATACGTTGCTGAAAGCAGAGCATCATAATATAAGGATGAAGTAGTGAGATTGGCACTCCCGGAAGGAAAGCGGTTTTCGAGTTCATCTGAATCGGAAGTGACAACGCCATATTCATTTAAATTTCTCCGACAATACTCAAGACACCATTCAAGTAACGGCCATAATTCAAATGCTTCTTGTTTATCTCCCCTTGCCAACGCATATCGAGCTACACCATAAGCGATCATAGCGCCATCACCACGATCTCCGGCTCCATTCCATATATCTAATCCTTCTGCAACAATAGAACTAGGTATGGGTTTGTATTCGTCGTTAATGAAACGGGTAAAATGTTTAAAAGAGTTGTTTGCAGATAGATTACCTGTGTCATAACCTAAGAAAGGGAAGAAAGGGTTGATATATTCTGCTTGGTCATTTGCCCAAATAGCAGCATAGTATGACTCTCCTCCCGGTCCGTGCATATATCCCCCATTTGTTTTATAAATACTTTCAGAACCGCGAATTTTTGCAAAAGAGAACATTGTATTTATTACCGGATCAGGTGTTTCTAGGACTAAGTTGTCTTGCAACTCAGATATTAAATCTTTTCTTTTAATCAGTTCCTTTTCAACATCAATAGCCTGTGAGGTATAATCATTTTTGTATGCCTTAAAATCAGCGTAGAAAATCACAGAATCTCCAGCTTCAATCGATGTACCGGGCACACCAGATACCGTTGCCTCAATTATGTATTCACCATCAACTCCTTTTTCAGGATCTGTCCTAATCACTGAATTAGCATAAGGGACCTCAACTAAAACTGCCCGTTCTCCCACATTTCTCAGTACATACTTTTCACCATAGGCAGCTTCTGTAGTTGATGGAAATAAATATCGAGTAAGCTGCAGATTCCCGTTCTGATGAGCTGATAATTCACTCTCAACAATCATAATACCTTCAAGAGTAATTTTATTTACTTTTTCTTGATCAATTCTTCTTGTATTTACAGTGATCATATCACTCATAACATCCCACCCAAAGCGTCGCATAAGGCTGGCATGAGTATTATTTGGAATAGTTCGTAACATAGGCCAAACAAAACTGCGCTCCAATACAAAAGCACCGTCTTCATCAACTCCATATCTAATAACTACAGAAATCTGCTCACCACTCATCTCAATATGGTCATAATGAGGTATGCGAGAATCAATATTCCAAGATATACTTCCAGATGTGTTAATCTCCCAACGATTTTCTTTTTGATTACTTTTTGCAAATCCAGTCAATACGATGAGTTGGCAAATAAAAATTAGTATTATATTTTTCATAAGATAATTAATTTTTAAAAGTGTAAAATGAAATTTGTATTAGTGAATTACTCACAATCTACTTAACGTACTGATTTAAATATTGCAAATTTGTCTTTCTCCATGTTTAACTTCAGTATCTATATAAGAGTATATATTTCCCATAACATCAACTGCATATTTAGGAGAACACTCTTTTCCATTTAAATATATTTTATCGTATTCTCCATAGAATGATGCTCTCCAATTTAAATTTTTCTCACTGTTATTTACGAAAATTGATTTATAATTTCCTTCATGTCTTATATTTACTAAGGAACTAAAAATTGACAAATTTGATATCTCAGCCCATTGTTCGTTTGAAATTAGCTGAGGTAATGTCTGTATTATGTTCATAGATGCTTTAGGTTGTATTCCCATTAGACCTACTGTTATTCCTTCAATTAAACCGAAAGATGCCTCTGGGTATTCCTTCCTATCGTGATTTCTTAATGTATACAGCATTTCATAAGCTTTCTCAGGCATTCTATACCTATACAGTAATAAGGGTAAGTGAGATAAATTTTCTACGTTATTCTCAGACACTAAAACTCTGTTAATAGTAGTTTGAGATTTTGTTGGTGTCTCAAGTGCATCGAACCAGACATAATATGTTTCACCTGCCGTCGGAGTGTTTTTCATTATGAAGTCCCCCTCAATTGATGACCAAAAAAAATTAAAATAATTCTCTTTGTTATTCCAAAATTTATCATTTATAAAAGACTTATAATTTTGCGCTTTGTTCCTAAAAAACTCCGCTCTTTTAGTATCTCCTTTTATTGTTAGAATTTTACTATAAGCATCACAAGCTGCGTAAATAGAAGCAACCAAATCTCCAGCCAAACTAAAGCCCGACTCACTCTCAATGTAAGAAGGGATGCCTCTATTACCATTAAACTTAGTCTCCTCTTTAAATGGCAGTTCAGTGTTCATGTGAGTTGATCTAGTTAATAAATTCTCAGTCTCCAATTTCCAGACTTTTATATAATCATACAGAGTTTTTTCATAGAAGTTTATGAACACAGGATTATATAAGTATTCTTTATTACCTGTCCACTCATACAATTTAAAACAAGCTTGTACAACGTCGAAATTTGAAGGTAGGTTATACCAAAATTGTTCGTCATTAAAATAGTCTACCGGCGCCGGCTTGTCGTTCTTGTTTATTTCCCAATATGTACACCAGTCTTTAGAAGCAGAAATATTCTCTGCAAACTTAATCATCATGTTATAATTATGATTCGAAAGTCCTAATATTTCACCTCCTATACTTTGATGAGCAATATCCCTCATGCAAAAAGCCTCTCTATTTGGCAAAGCTGCTTCATACCAAAAACCAACTGGATCAGTACCATCATGGGCATAGCTGAGTGCGGTATTTTTAGACCATTTAAAAGCTTCATTTAAATCACTTATTGATGAAGAAAATATAAGGTTTGAATCTTTGGCTACCGTAACGATGCAATTAAATATACTTATATATATTAATATTATACTTTTTCTCATATAGTTTTAAAAAAAGCTCATTTTAAATTAGATTTTGAAATTGGATTTCAACAATTAAATATCTGAATTTAAAATGAGCCAAATTAATATTGTTATTTATCAACTAATCAATAAACAAATTATTTAATTTATCTATTGAATTTTGTCATATCCAGGATTTTGTTCAAGCAATTCATTTTTCCTAATTTCATCATTTGGTATCGGGAATAAATAATGATCAGGCGTAACAAAGGCTCTATCGTCAACTTTCACAATAGTATATGATTTAGTGCCATTTGTTTTCTTAACTATTTTAATACCTTGCACAGGTATATTATCTGTAATTTCAGCAATCTTCCACCTACGAACATCAAAAAAACGATGTTCCTCGAATGCTAATTCTATTTTGCGTTCATGCTGTATAGCTTTCAATAGTTCATCTCCGCTTGCTACAATATCTGGTAAAACATTTTCGGCTCCATTTCTTGCCCTTTCTCGTATTAGATTAACATAGTTCCGCGCAGTCGCCTCATCTCCAATATGATACATCGCTTCTGCATAATTAAGTAATATTTCTGCATAGCGGGAGTAAATCCATGGCTGACTGCCTTTATCCTTCCATGGCGATTTTAGTGACTCATCCATAAATTTACGAATTGTGTAATGTGTTTTCGAGTGATTCCAGTTGTCAGTACCAAATTCACTATCTTTACCTCCTGTTTTACCATCTTCATTAATCCAAAATTCAACTTCATCATCCCTGAATATTTGGCCATCGCAAACAATAGATGCGTAAAAACGGGGTTCTCTGCCAGCCCAAGGATCGTTGTTTGCCAATTCATAGTTATAAATATTCGGCATCGACCCATCTGCCATTTCATAACTGTCTACCATTGATTGTGAAACACAAGTTGCGGAGTATCCTGTCCATCCATTAGGTGTGTTTGGCCAATCAAAGCCATTAGAATACTCATTAGTGTACAATCGCTGAAAAATAATTTCCGGACTTTTGCTATTAAGAAATAAACCTTTATAGTCGTTATCCAATTCATATTTATTTAGATTGAAAACTTCTTCACAAGCATCTGCAGCATCTTGCCATTTTGAAATATCATTAGTAGTATTCCATAATGGACTTGCAGCATATAGTAGAATTCTTGATTTCATTGCCAATGCAGCTCCTTTGGTTACTCGACCAAAATTAGCTCCGGACCATGTTTCAGGAAGCATGGATGCTGCTTTAGAAAATTCTGATACCACAAAGTCAACACAGTTTTCATAACTAGCTCTGGAAATCATCATTTCTTCATCATCTAAATCAAAAGTCTTTTTTATTAGGGGAACTCCTCCGTATCTATTAATTAATTCCATATAATAGAATGCTCTAAAGAAAGTCATTTCTCCGATCAAGATTGAATTTTCTTCTTTGCTTCCGCTCAATTTTTCAACATTTTCAAAAAATATATTACATGCTCTTATATATCCGTAGTATGAATTCCAAATTCCAAAACTTCCATATTGATCAGGCGTCATCTGACCTCTTGTTATTGTCCAAGCCCCGCCCCAATTGAAATTATTATGCGACTCATCAGAAACAAATCTAAGAGCTTCATTTTTAAATCCATTAACAGGTAATGTATAATTTCGAGTAACATAAGCTTTAGTTAATGCAGGATCAGAGAATATATTATTTTCTGTATATGAGTCAAGTGGTTCAATATCCAAGAAATCACAAGATGTAATTACGCTTGAAATTATTATTAATGAGTAAAATACTCTTTTTGATATATTATTCATATTAATTACTTTAAAATGATTAAAAACTAATATTGATACCAAGAGTATATGTTCTTTGCTGAGGGTAGTAATGTCCTGCATTTACAGAACTAGTCTCGGGATCTAAAAATTTAATACGATCGATAGTGAATAAATTATCACCTTTTAGAAATATTCTGAAAGTATTGACCTTATCTTTATTGGTCATTTTTTGTGGCAATGTATATGATAACACTAAGTTCTTTAAACGAATAAATGATGCATCATAAAGCCAAAAATCAGAATATCTAGTATTCATGCCATCATCTTTGTTAAAAGCACGTGGATATTTGGCATCAGGTGTACTTTCAGCCGAAATCCATCTATTATCAAATAGTTTCTGATACGTGTTATAAGATACTGGTATTATCATTTGTTTAGCTTTCGTTTGACCACTCCATAACAAGTCTAGATCAAAATTTTTCCAAGATGCGCCCATATTCAATCCAAAAACTATCTGAGGTATATTGCTGATATAATCTCTTACCTTATCATTACTAGTAATACTTCCATCGCCATCCACATCAACATATCTTATATCTCCTGGTCTAGCTCCCGGGAAATGAGGCGTAGCTTCAATTTCTTCTTTAGATTGAAAAATACCATCAGTTTTATACATCAACCATGAGTCGATAGGATATCCAGTTCTCCTCTGCCATTCAGTTGTATTAGCTGCTTCATCAAAGAAAACAATTTTATTTTTTGCATAAGTCAAATTTGCGCCAACATAATATTTGAAATCATTTACAATTTGATTATAGTTAACAACAAATTCGATTCCTTGATTTGTCACTTCACCAATATTCTGATCAGGGAGAGTTAAACCTGTATAAGATGGAATAGACGCCATTTTTTTAGTGAGAATATCTTTTCTGTTCTGATTAAAATATTCAATGACAAAATTTAAAGATTGATTCCATAAAACACCTTCTAATGCAATGTTTTTTGTGTCCACTTTTTCCCATGTTATAGATGGATTGCCAATACGACCAGGGGAAAAACCTTTGTTCAAAGCTGCTGATTCTCCTAAAACTGCACCATTAACCATATTGAAAGTACTTAAATACTGAAATTGTGATACTCTATCATTGCCTAGCTTACCCCAAGATCCTCGTAGTTTTAAATCGTCCACCCAATTGATTGAATTCATGAAATTCTCTTCACTTATTCTCCAACCCGCTGATATTCCTGGAAATGTACCCCATCGCTTCTCTTTTGCAAAGTTCATAGAACCATCGTGTCTGAGAGTAAACTCTATCATATATTTGCTTAAGTAATTATAATTTAAACGACCGAAAATATTCTGACGAGCGTGTACATACCCATAACCACTATTTGTTTTGTCCTTATCACCACCATTGTTTAAATAATCAAATTGATTACTTAGAAAATAACCTCGCCAAGCATCAAAAAACTCTCCATTATTTTTACTCTGTTCATAAGCAATGAATCCACTAAATTTTTGTTTATCAAACTGTCGAATAAAATCTAATTTGACATTGTAAGTTGTAGATATTTTCTTGTCATTAGATTGATTCAGAGTTATAATATTGCTTACAGCATTTGTTGTTTGTTTTATATATTCATCATTTATTTCGTCATAATTGTAAGTATCCCAAACATCATTAAAAATCTTTTGGTTTCTGAAATGTGGATCAAATGCTGCATACCCTGAAAGAGCAAGCCCTTCTGTTAAACTATTTAAATCAAGTTTAAAGTTAAATTTTGTATTAAGGAAAAAGTCTTGTACGTTATCGTACCCGATTTCTTTCCCAGAAGCTAGTATCGCTAAATTATTCCCCCATGCTATTCCGGGTGCAGGTAAACCATTCGGATAATAATCATATAAGTAAGGGTATGCCATAAATGCCTCCCAGAACATTGTCCCTGCAGAAATCGGACTTTGGTAGCGATTCTCATTACGTCCAGATGCATTAACCCCTATTAATAGGTCTTTTGTAACCTCTGCATCAATATTTACACGAACTTGATTCGTTTTAAAATTAAAAACTGTGTTTCTATATAGAGGTTCTTGGTATGTTAAGTCACCAGAGACATAATAGCTTACACTTTCACTACCCCCACGTAGAGAAATTGAATGTCTTGTTTGAGGGGCAACTGTCCGAAACATAACATTCATCCAATCTGTATCACCATATTTGCTTTTATTAATAGATCCATCTTTATAGCCTTCTTTGATATTTGTCCATAATTTAGTTTGATTCATATGACCTTTAATCTCATCATCATAAACCATCCAATCATAAGCATTTAATAAATTAGGTGTTCGAGTATGCTGTGACAGGCTTATCGAACCATTGTATTCGATAGTCGGTTTAGATTGGATACCAGATTTTGTTGTTACTAGAATAACGCCATTTGCAGCTTGTGCACCATAAATAGCAGCTGAAGCATCTTTCAAAACTGAAATTGATTCTATATCGTTTGGATTGATACGTTCCATTCCATCTCTATTTGCTACTCCATCTATTACAATTAATGGTGAGTTATCATTTAGTGTACCCTTTCCACGTATTAAAATGCTAGACCAGTCTGATCCGGGTTCACCCGAACGATTATTTGCAATTACACCGGGAATTCTGCCTGCTATTGAGTTACTTACGTTTAAGGAGCCTGAATTTGATACTAACTCTCCTTTAACAGATGATATAGCTCCTGTAACTGTAGCTTTTTGTTGCACTCCATATCCAACAACTACAAGCTCATCCAAAGCCTTCATATCTTCCTGCAACGTTATATTAAAAATTGTTTTTCTTTCTGTATTGATATTCTGTTCTAAGTAACCGATATAAGAAATATGAATAGTGGCATTGTTTTCAACGCTTAACGAAAATTTCCCATTCACATCGGTTACGGTTCCGTTGTTGGTTCCGATTTCAACAATATTTGCTCCAATAATTGGCAAACCAGCCGCATCGACAATGGTCCCGGTAATGTCCTTTTTATGCTGTTGTAAAGCTTCGTTAACGGCAGTAATCTGGCGGTGCATTTCTTTCGGATGCAGGATAATCTGCGTGCCTTTTACCTCATATTCCACATTTTCCGATTTAAAAAGCTTCTCTAATACGGCTGAAATAGCAGCATTCCTTACCCTGACGCTAACTTTTCGGTCTACATTGATTAACCGGTTGTTGTACAGAAAGTAATAATCGGATTTCTCCTCAATGGTTTGCAATACTTTTTCGATGGTTGAATTTTTCATGTCCAGCGAAATTTTGGCGTCTTGAGAATAGATGTGTTCAGCTTGTAGTTGAAAAGTGAGCACAAACAGTAGTAAAAGCGTTATTCTCATAGCAATAGGGATTTTTTTTAATAAAGCATAAAAAAGGTGTGCTTTTTGGTTGATTGATTTATTATTCATACTTTTACATTGTTATTAAATTCATTTTATGGGTTTAGTAATTGATTGCCTGGCGGTGAGGTGAGATTTTCCGCGAGGGTAATTATAAGTCATGAGCGGGAGAGTTAAAACCCTCTCCCGCCTTTTTTTATTTCAGTTTGTATTTATCTTATCATAGGCGTTCCTCCTCCTTTTATGAAAACTGTGTAAGTTATTGTGATTTTATGGTTACTTTCCTGCGTGTGAATGTTTCATTGTTTAACTGTTTTTGTTTGCATATGGAATAGGTAATGGGTGCTGACCTTTTCAGCAGGTCGAGGATATCTTCGAGTGTTTCGTCGGTAAACGTGGCCGTGTATTCATACTCTTTAAGTCTGTCTCCCTCAAGACATATATCTACTCCGAATTTTCTTGAAAGTTTTTCTGCAATTTTAACCAGTTTTTCTCGACGGAAAACCATTTTCCCGTCTTTCCAGGCCGTTTCCACATAGGTATCTGCCGTTACCACATGCATGTTGCCGGTTGAAATATGCAAGATTGCCTTTTCATCAACTACCAATGACTCTGTTGCTTTTGAACCGATTTCAGAAGAGACCTCTACCTGCCCGCTTTCCAAAGTAACTTCATAGTTTTCATCACTTTCATATGCATTCACGTTAAATTCCGTGCCATATGCACTCACGATCATTTTTTGAGGTGTTTCCACATTAAAACGGTGTTTTTTATCGGAAACTACTTTGAAATAAGCTTCTCCGGAGAGTTGCACTGTGCGATCTTTTTCTGAGAAACGTTGTGGATAGGTAAGTGAACTAAGCGCGTTTAGCCAGACTTCGCTTCCGTCCGGAAGTATGGTTTTTGTCACCATCCCGGGAGCAGAGGTGATTGTAATGGTTTCTATAGCGGACCCGCTTTTTTTGAGAATGGGGTAGAACGCGTACTGATATGCCAGAAACAGGGGAAGAAGGATGGCGGCCGTATTTCTCAGGTAGTTGAAGAACAGGCGCCTGTTCCGATCGGAAATGATGCGTTTATGCAATTGTTCCCAATCAACTGCAGCGTCTATCGTTTTTTGTTTCTCGTAGTTCTCCAGTAAATAATTCAAAGAATCGGGAGTCTCCTTTTCAATCATCTCGTTTTTGACATTTATATATACTTGACGAACAACTCTCGGTTTACCCTATAAAAAAAGTGAAGTTTTTAGGAAAAAGGAAAAATTTAACAATGTCGGTGGAAAAGGAACATCTATATAAACAGTAGTAAGAAGGGGAGGTAATCACGCAATTCAATGCGTAAAATTTTTAATGCCCTACTAATATACGATTCGACGGTTTTTGTAGAAACCTCCATTTTATCGGCTATGGCAATGTAGGTCATTCCCTTAAAGCGGCTCATCTCGAACGCTTCACGCACGTTGGGCGATAGTTTTGCCAATGCTTCGCCAATGGAGACTTCCAGTTCTTTTAAGGTATACACTTCTTCCGGTGAAGTGTGACTGAAGGACAACATGCTTTTTTCCATATACCGGTTTTCGACTTCTTGCTTTCTATGATAATCCGTACAACTATTGCGAACTGAAGTAATTAAAAAATTTCTGAACGAAGTATTTATATCCATGCTTTTCCGGTTTTTCCAAATTCTGAAAAAAATATCCTGAACAATGTCCCTGGCTGTTTCTTCCTGTGTGATATACCGCATGGCAAACACACACAATGCCGGATAAAATTCGAGAAAAAGCTCTTTGAAGGCCTGCTCGTCGTCCTTAAAAGCAACTAGTCGAAATAAGTTTTCATATTTTATATCCTTTCCTTTCATTTCATTTTTTCATACTCCTCTTTTTTCTCTTCCAATCTTCCAGTCTAACACAGACTCATCACAAATCACCAATGTAAGGCCTCAATGTCTATTATGTTAATTAATAACTTCGGCCAGGTGAACCTGTAAAACATCAGTGTTGGTACCAAAATCTGCAATATTACGTGAAACTTTCAGTATCTTGTTTTATACAAGTGCCGCAAGACAAAGCCCCTTCCCTGTTGCTCTTAATAACATCTTCATAAGTTATAATACCAATTCTCATGTGAGGCATATTTTCAATACTTCGCTAATCAAGAATTTCAGCATTGACAAAAGCTTTAATTAATTGCTCTTTAGTCGCATTTGATACTTTTAGATATCTGCGATTACCTACAGGTATTACAATTTTTTTGTTTTGAACAGAAATATTATTTTCTGTCCGTCCAATATCACGATACAATGCCGCACCTCTATTATCTATTGACAATTTCAGTTTCTTATCTCCAGATATATGCCAGTAGAGTACATAATATTCGCCTTTCCTTTTAAAAATAAAAGCTCTTACCTCCTTACTACCACCTGCTACATCTGTAATTTGCTCATAAGGGTATAATTCAAATTGATTTTGCTCATTCAATAATAGATGATGTTCCTGATTTACATTCTGTAACTGTTTTTTCTGTTCTTCGGTAAGCCAATGCCCGGCTCTGACCTCTTCCCATCTCCGAATTACCTCCAGGTTGTCCTCTGTTCTTAGATGAGCGGCAAATGCCTCGAGGTTGGAATGAATAGAAATGGGGCAATCCCAGGCTGCCGCTATACTGGTTACATACTCCAGCATATCCGGTTGAGTTCCTATTGTTGCTTCACCTGGAGCCCAATAACCCAGCCAGCCAAAATTTATTCGCGTAAAATCATGTCTCATCCTTGAAGCTTCTTCAGCTGGCCACTTTCTTGTCTCTTCTTTCAAGACCTCAGGTCTGAAAATATCAAAAGCATTACCTCCACTTAACATATGCCAACTAAAATGACTTTTGGCTGCACCTTCTGCAAACAATGGCTGAGGCTCTAAACGCTTGAAAACTCTATACTGTGCTAATCCTACATTTATACCAAAAGGGGGATTTACTCCCTCCGAACCATCGAAGTATATAAATTGAAATCCGGCATCGTAAATGTTTGCTATTTTTCCGGCGATCTCGTCTTGTAAACTTGTTCGCTGATCAATATAAACACTTGTGGCTCCAAATTCACTGACATCCAATATTCCGATTACTTCCCCCTTTGTAAGACTGTTAACTGTAGTTTTGTCTATTCCTCTTACACATCCGGTAAACTTATAAGGTGGTATAGTTGTAAAGCTCTTATAGGAAATAAGTTCTGTTCCCACTTTTAAAACACGGCATCCTTCTGCCATTACCGATCCCTCAGGATTCTGCTCGACATAGACGGTTGTATCATCAATCCCCAGATTTTTCGACAAATTAAATGTTTTAACAAGATTTAGCCGATAATCGGGAATAGGAGTCATATATTGGCTATTTCTCCCTATATGCGAATGCAGAAAATGAACTCCAGGAATTATTCCCTCAGCCTTAATTTTATCGAGCATTATCTTCAGATCATCTTTCCCTTTTGGATATAGCATTTTATCAATTTCATAATTTCCGATGATGCCATACCCTCCTGAGCCCTCAAAACTGGGATAATAGATGCTCATCGCTCTGAAACCGCCCATTCTGGCATATTTTATGTGTTGCTCTACGTTGGTTGGATTAACGTTTGCTGTCCAATAATAGGAAGCATTGATAAAATCACCTCTCCTGCTTTCTACTCCTTTTGGCAGATTAAAATCTTCTTCTAACTGAGCAATATTATCCAACAATTTGCTGCTTTCGGAAGCAATTAAGGCAGCACCGGTTCCTATAAACTTTATATCCTTAACTGCACTCGCTCTTAAAATGTTATATCCATTTCGTTTTTCAAAATCGACATATGCATATTCATCTGTACTCAAAACATTAACAGCAACATTATCATCCCATGAGACATTTAGCCATTCACCAAAATTTTCTCTATTACGAACAGGTAATTGTAAAAGGCACACTTCGGTTGCGGGTGGTGGAGTGATTTTAAGATATGCCGGATAAATACCGTCTGTAATAAAATCATTAAGATTGAAACTCACATAAGTGGGAGTTTCTTTTACCTGGATAATCACTTTATATGGAATTAACTCAAATCCAACAACCAGCTTATCACCTTCACGGTGGATTGAGTTTGCCTGAAATATTGTTTTCTTGTTGGGATGTGCCAGCTTTATTTCATTATGGTAGGGCCTTTCTTGAGTGACAGAGAATATAGCTATGTTCTCTCCCTGCATTAAACATTCCTCGTTAGTCGATTTAATAATCAAACTTTTTGCGATAGCGTCATGCCCGACAACCAGTTTAAATTGGTCGTTTTCAATAATCAGATCTTCTCTTTCATTGTCCTTTCCGCTTATTTGTGTGGCAGACATCAAAAAAATGCTTATTAGCAATAATAGGATAAAGTTTTTATTCATACGTTTATTTTAAATATATCGGTTTCACATGTATAAATTTATAAAGACTTGACAGTATTCCGTATTCGTAAATGTTTTCGGATAAAAAAATTAATCTGTGTTCTACTATACAAAAACCATTCAGCTCGCATCGCTCCAAATTGTTTATTACCAATATATTAACCAATATGCACATATGATTATATTTGCATCTGTTTAACTTTAAAAGTTATCTGTGATTGTTGATAATAACAAGATTCAAAGAAGCAACAAGTAGTTCGGTGTATCAGTATATTTTAGATAAAAAAGTAGAAAGTATTTCTAATGAACTGTTGACGACAGATAAAAGTTTACTCGATATTGCAATTGAAACGGGCTTCAATGATGTTAGAAATGCTTATCGGATATTTAAAAACAAGACCGGTTATACACCTATGAATTTCAAAGAGAAATTTTCACAAAAAACAGATACCAAAAGGTGATTCCTACTGGGATTTTATCAATTCGCGGGCGGTTTCAATAATAGTATCTTTGTTTTTTTCCCTGTCGCTGTCCTTCATGTCTACATAGATATCGGGCTCCACGCCAAATTCGATATGTTCCTTTTCGGCATTGAACATTGGGGAAGCTGAAAATCGTACGGACCAGCCATTGGGAAGCTCAGAGGTGAACGGCAACCCACTGCCTCCTCCTGTTTTATCTCCTATAATGGTAACATTTGGTGCATACTTCATTATACTTACAAACTCGTTTGTCGCACTGTAACATCCTCTGTTGGTAAGAACAACCACCGGCTTTTGGTATCTCACCCCGTTGTAACTATCAACATATTTCGGATACAAAGCAGAAAAATCATTATGCCCAGGTCCTACTTTATGAGAGATGTAGCCAATAAGCTTGCGCTCGTTGAAAAAGCGGCTTGTTATCCGTTCTACATTGGTTAGGCTGCCGCCACCATTGTTTCTCACATCAATTATCAGCCCGTGACAGATTGCCATTCTGTTTAATATTTCACTTAGATTTCCCTGGCCAACATCATTTGAAAAACTTCCATAATAAAGATAACCGATATTATCTTCTAGAATCTTATACCTTACTCCAGACGAGATGCCATAATCGTTTCCGAAATAATATTTCTGAATTGATGGGTCGAAATTAGGAGGGTAGTTCTCCTGCCATTGCCAGTATCTGGTCATATCGTGTGACGCAACCAGGTTAACATGTCCGTCTTTCAGCTCAGCAAGCATCTCACCCATGAGTTTGAAAAGGGCATCGTTGTTCATCTCTGAAGTGATTCTGGGACTGAATTCCCTGTACACATCATTCCAATCGACTTCCTTATATTCGAAAAAGCAGTAGTTTCTATCCAATATAGTCCAGAGTGCATCGAAATTACCCCGGGGATGATTGTCAAACTGCATGCTCACTTCGCCACAGCCCTGCATAAGAACAAGCTGCAGGATCAGAAGTATGAAATATTTTTTCTTAATAAGCATATGCTCACACCTTTTTGATTATGCCATTAAACAGAGAGATTTCTCTGCTCTGCAAATAACGCTGCACTGCTGGAACAGGAGGAGTATCTTCGTCCTCAAAACTGAGGTTCAGCAATCTAAATGCAGGGAATCTTGTTGATTCTTCTTTCGTGACGGCCACCTTCAAATGGAGTTTTGAGAAAAGTATCTAGAATCTCTATAACTTCCTCATCACTAAGGAATCGGCCTGGAACTGTTAGAATGTTTGCATCGTTATGTGCCCTTGCATAATAAGCTATTTCACTATTCCAGCATAAAGCAGCACGAATTCCCTGATGTTTATTGACCGTCATATTAATTCCGTTTCCAGATCCGCAAACAGCTATCCCAGGATAGCACTCACCATTTTCAACTGCAATTGCTAATGGGTGTGCATAATCAGGATAATCACAGCTTTCCATTGAATATGTACCGAAATCCTTAAAATGGATACCTCTCTCTTTAAGAAGGTTCAAAATAAATTGCTTCCTCCTGAAACCTGCGTGGTCAGATCCAATCCCGATAGGTTTTTCCGGGTTGTTAAATAATGACATAATAATTTATTTTATCTTTACCTGAAATCTCAATTTCCAAGCAGAAACTGCTTTATTATTTAAGCAGTTTCTTTACCTGTAAATATACATTCTCTCCAGTGTACCCGAGTTTTTCGTCGAGTACCGTGTATGGAGCAGAGAAACCAAAAGATCTCATACCCCAGACTGAGCCATCAGAGCCAACCAGACCCTCAAGAGTTACTGGAAGCCCTGCCGTTAAACCGAATTTTTTCTTTCCTCTTGGCAATACCGACTCCTGATATTCGGGTGATTGAGACCTGAACAGCCCTTCTGAGGGAACAGAGACAATACGCACTTTCACTCCGTCGGCACGAAGCAGTTCAGCCCCTTCAACAAGTGTGGAAACTTCAGAGCCAGATGCTAGTAAAATCACATCATAGTCCGCTTCATCTTCCACAATATAGGCTCCTCTGTTCGCGTTCATCGCTTCGCTGAAACGCGATTCTTTTGCAGGAAGGTCCTTGATATTCTGACGTGAAAGGATAAGTCCGGTTGGTGATGCACTATTCTCAAGAGCCATTCTCCAGGCAACAGTGGTTTCGTTCGCATCAGCCGGCCTGAGGACAAGCATAGAGTTATGACCACTATGATTCTGCAACTTCTCCAGTAGACGAATCTGTGCTTCCTGCTCTACCGGTTGATGAGTGGGGCCATCTTCTCCGACACGAAAAGCATCGTGTGTCCAGATAAAAATTACAGGTGTTTGCATTAAAGCAGCAATCCGAATGGAGGGTTTCATATAGTCTGAGAACACAAAAAAAGTGCCGCATGCAGGAATTACTCCACCATGAAGGCTCATCCCGATGCAGAGACACGACATGGTAAACTCAGAGACCCCAGCCTGAAGGAAGGCTCCCGTAAAATCACCCTTGGCAAACACTTTTGTTTGTTTCAAGAAACCATCTGTTTTATCAGAATTAGAGAGATCGGCAGATGCTACAACCATATTGTCTACCTGGTTTGCCAACTCTCCCAAAACTGTGGCAGAAGCGGCGCGTGTTGCTACACCTGGTTTATGCTTAATAGCTGCCCAATCGATCTCAGGAAGTTCTCGGGTAAACCATTTGCGCACCTTTTCATCCATTTTGGGGTTGTTTTTTGCCCAGGCATCCATCCTAACATTTTTCTCAGCTACTATCTCTTTAAGTTCCTGTTTGCGTTTTTCATAAAGTTCTTTGGCTTCAGGTAAAATAAAGAACGGATTTTCCGGGTCACCACCCAGCTTTTTTATTGTCAACGCAACATCCCCACCAGCTGCACTCAAAGGTTGCCCGTGAGTGGATACCTGAGATTCAAATGAGCTGTTATCTGCTTTAACAGCTCCAAATCCCATAATAGTGTTACCAATAATAAGCGTTGGCCTCTCTTTTTCAGCCTTGGCTTCTTTAAGGGCACCACGAATTTCTTCAACATTGTTACCGTTAATAGAAATTACTTTCCATCCCCAGGCTTCATATTTTTTTGCCACATTCTCACTCGACACAGCATCGGTAGTTGTTGAAAGTTGAATGTTGTTAGAATCATAAAACATTATCAGGTTGCTCAAACCCAGGTGGCCTGCAATACGCCCTACTCCCTGAGAAATCTCTTCCTGAATGCCTCCATCGGAAATAAAACTGTATATGGTATGATCCATTATATCTCCCAGTCGTGCCTGAAGAAATTTTGCAGCTATTGCTGCTCCAGCTGCAAAAGCATGTCCTTGACCCAATGGGCCTGATGTATTTTCAATGCCGCGTGCAACGTCTATTTCAGGGTGCCCCGGAGTAGAGCTCCCCCATTGACGAAAATTCTTCAGCTCATCCAATGAAAATTTGCCACTCAAACAGAGCACTGAATATAGCATGGGCGACATATGGCCGGGATCGAGAAAAAATCTGTCTCTTAACTCCCAGTTGGGATTTTCGGGATCGTACTCTAAAAATTCCGAAAATAGGACATTGATAAAATCTGCTCCTCCCATAGCACCTCCGGGATGGCCTGATTTGGCTTTTTCGACCATTGATACCGACAGGATTCTTATATTATCAGCCACTTTAATCATTGTTGAGATATCATTCATACTAATATTTATTTTTGTGGTGTATTGAATAGGTAACGATCATGTTTTTAATCAATTGATCATAACCAATCAATCTTGTTTATATTTTTTTAGTTTCTTATCTGATTTTTCTACTACAAGTTGATGCCTTTATAAAAAAGAGGTTGCTACAACATCAATACTTCGGTAAATATTCACTTAACACTCATATAGTCACGAAATTAAAGCTATATATTTAAAAGTCATATTAATTATTAACAATCAGTAGTTATAAGTGTTCTTTTGAAAAAACACCAAACTATTGACAACGTAAGTCACAAAGATATATTTTTTATGGATAAGAAGATAGAAAAAATGACAACTTTTGAGTGATGATCTGATATTTGCTACTTTTCAGCGATAATAATTTAATTAACAAATAGACAATGTGAAAAAATGACAATGTTGAGTACAACTTTTGAGAATATGAGATATGCAGTTTATAAAAGATTATTCCAATAATGAGTCTCCTCCAATAAGTCTTTTTTCTTGAAAATTTCACAAGATAATCATTGATTTTCAATATGTTGCAAACCGATAAAATTGGGTTTTGAGGTTTTAGGAGGAGACTCAATAATTAATTCAGGTATAATGATTACATTTGCAATCAACAAAAAAATAAAAAATGTCGCTTAGCAAAAACAGAATAAAATATATCCGTTCGCTTAAAGAAAAAAAACATAGGATTGAGAATAACACGTTTGTAGCGGAAGGGACAAAACTGGTTTTAGATCTTCTTGCCACATGCCAATGTCAGCTCATAGCGGCATTACCCGAAGTTATATCAGCTCATCCTGAGCTAAAAGCCGGGGAGATAGTTGAAGCAGATGAAAGTGAATTGAAAAAGGCAACCTTCCTGAAAACGGCACCACAGATCATAGCTGTTTTTTATCAGCCTGAATCGAACATTGATAATATTAATTTTGATGAAGGTCTGACTCTTGTGCTCGATGGTATTCAAGATCCTGGAAATGTAGGCTCAATAGTGCGAATTGCAGATTGGTTTGGAATTGAACATGTTGTCTGCTCGTATGATACCGCAGACATATACAACCCAAAAACAGTCCAGGCAACCATGGGTGCAATTGCCAGAGTGAGAGTGCATTATACTGATATTCCTGAATTTCTGCAGAAACAGATAAATCTACCTGTTTACGGAACATTTCTCGATGGGGAAAACATCTACAATAAAACTCTCTCCAACAGAGGTTTCATTGTAATGGGGAGCGAGGGAAAAGGAATAGGTGCGGAAACTGAAAAGAGAATCACACGGAGACTTTTCATTCCAAACTTCCCTTCAGGAAGGGACACCTCTGAATCTCTGAATGTGGCTGCTGCCACAGCTGTAATATGTGCTGAATTCCGCCGGAGGGTAAAATAAAAAATCACGTATGTAAAATACGTGATTACCTAAAACAAATCTAAAGAGAATAAAAACCTCATTTATCATGAGATATGGGTGGAAAACGGGGCTCGAACCCGCGACCTTCGGAACCACAATCCGACGCTCTAACCAACTGAGCTACAACCACCATGTTTTAACGTGGCTGCAAAGATACAATTTTTTTCTTCATTTCACATCTAAATTGTCTAAATTTTCAAAAAAACAGCGATAAATATCAATTCCGGATAAATAAATTGTATATTTGATGTTGCTATTGAACAAAAAAACCAAATCATGGGGACTAAAAGAATCAAACTATCCATATTAGGTATATCATTCAGTCAGGTTCAGGCCGGCGCTTATGCTCTTATTTTTGCAGAAGAAAATGGAATTCGCCGTCTTCCAATTGTAATAGGGACACCTGAAGCTCAATCAATTGCAATTGTAATGGAAGGTATTACCCCTCCCAGGCCCTTATCGCACGACCTGATGGTATCGGTATGGAAGGCACTTGATGTGAAGTTGATTGAAGTTTTGATACATAAGTTTGAAGACGGTGCGTTCTTCTCGGAACTGCTGCTGGAGCAATACGGAAAAAAATATCGTATCGACTCCCGTACATCTGACGCTGTGGCATTGGCTATTCGTACAAATTCGCCTATATATACCACAGAAGATATCATGCAAAATATGGCTATAGTTTTCGATGAACAATCCGCTTCCACTTCCCCCGAAAAGCCGAAAGAAGAAAAAGGAAGCATTGAGGAGGAATTGTCGGATCTGCGCCTCGATGCACTCAAGCACAGGCTTAAGGAAGCCGTGGATGAAGAGAATTATGAACTGGCTACACGTCTGCGTGATGAGATCAACCGAAGAGAGAATAAATCATGAGTTTTAGCAAAATATGGCAGATACTCTTTTCTATTGCCCTGATATCAGGATTAATCCCCGACTTCCCGAAAAGGAATCGATGCATTGCGTAAAAGTCCTGAGAATGCGTGTTGGTAGCACGCTGTCGGTTACCGATGGTTTTGGTTTTATATATGAATGCGTGTTGATAGAGGCACATCACAAAAATTGTGTGGTTGTAATTAAACATCAATTTGAAAAACCTAAGAACCGCATCTACAGGCTCCATCTTGCCTTCGCTCCAACAAAACAGACTGAAAGGAACGAATGGCTCGTGGAAAAAGCTACTGAAATTGGTATTGACCGCATTACGCCAATCATCAGCCATTATTCAGAAAGAAAAGATATAAAGATTGAACGCCTGCAGAAGACAGTTATCTCTGCAATGAAACAATCGCGACAGGCTCTCTTGCCGGAGACAGAGTGGATGGTAAAGTTTGATGACTTGATCGTGAGACCTTTCGATGGGAGAAAATTTATTGCCCACTGTTATAATTTTCCCAAGAACCCGCTCGCACAACTCTATAATAAAGGAGAGAATGCTCTTATTCTAATCGGGCCTGAGGGAGATTTTAGTGAAAGCGAGGTAAATAAAGCTATTTCAAACGGTTTCGAACCTATTAGCCTGGGAGAAACAAGGCTTCGGACTGAAACGGCTGCAATCACGGCCATACATACTATTCACGTCATCAATAATTTAAAATAATATACATTATGGGGAAAAATATTTTAACCATTTCTTTAATGCTGCTACTACTTTCCTACGGCTGTAACAGCGGAGACGGTAAAAAAGAGTTACCAAGAATAGCTATTGCCGGAATTGCAATTGAGTCAAGTACCTTTTCTCCGGCAGTAACCAACGAAGAGGCATTTAATGCACGTGAAGGAGAAAAGGTCTTAACCTATTACCCTTTTATGGCAGTTGATTCGGGTATTATTGACCGCGCCGTATGGATTCCTACGCTTCGTGGCCACGCCATGCCAGGTGGAATCGTCACCCGAGAGGCCTACGAATCGCTGGTAACCAAAACATTAGATATGTTAAAAGAGTCCCTACCGCTTGATGGGCTCTTCTTCGATATCCACGGTGCAATGAGCGTTCAGGGACTTGACGATCCGGAAGGAGATCTTCTTCTTCGTATAAGGGAGTTGATAGGCACTGATGTACTAGTCTCAACATCGATGGATCTGCACGGCAATGTTTCTCGACGACTGGCACAGAACAGCGATCTGATTACATGCTACCGCTTGGCTCCACATGAAGATGCTATTGAATCGAAAAAGAGGGCGGTCACCAACCTTCTCAGCAGGCTCGAAAACGGAAAAGGCAAACCTGCATACAAAGCCTGGATTCCTGTGCCTATTTTACTGCCAGGAGAAAAAACGAGTACTCGTATTGAACCCGGCAAAAGCCTTTACGCCCAGATTCCCGGGGTATTGGATAATGACAAAGTTATTGACGCTGCCATCTGGATGTCCTATCCCTGGGCTGATGAACCTCGTAACCACGGTGTGATCATGGCATATGGCGACGATAAAGAGGCTGTTGCCAAAGCAGCTGAAACATTGGCAAAACATTTTTGGGAGGTTAGAGATAAGTTTGAGTTTGTAGCACCCACGACTTATCTGGATGATGCTTTAGACAAAGCCTTTAAGAGTGACAAAAAACCATTTATTATCAGCGACATGGGGGATAACCCCACTGCAGGAGGCGCCGGAGATGTGACATGGACCCTGCACGAAATATTCAAGCGCCCTGAACTGAAGCTTTCAGGAAGCAAAACCCTTATCTATGCATCAATCCCCGGTCCCGAACTGGTAAAGAAGGCCAGAGAGATTGGTGTTGGTGCCCAAATAGATGCCATGGCCGGTGCTATGGTGGATAATCGTTTTGCTCCTCCTGTCAGGATAAAGGGAGAGATTGCGGCCATTAAAGAGAGCGATGTGGATGCAGGCACTGAAGTAGTTGTTAAAAGTGGCAATGTCTACACCATTGTAACGGAAAAGAGAAACGCCTATCACTACGAGAAAAACTTCACCGATTTGGGGCTGAAACCCAGAGAAACGGATATTCTTGTAGTAAAAATCGGATATCTTGTGCCAGAACTTTACAATATGCGTGGCGACTGGATAATGGCGCTTACTCCCGGAGGTGTGGATCAGGATCTGCTCCGTTTACCCTATAAACGAATCCAACGCCCTATGTATCCACTTGATCCGGATATGGAAGATCCCGATCTGGGTGCCCGGTTCATTCCCTTATCAGATGAAATAAAACAATAAAGCCACGCAATTATTATATATTGTTGAGTCTGCTTGAAAAAGTCTCAAATTAGAATATTTGACATCATAATCACTTGAGAATCAAATATCATTTTTCCACTAAACGACTTATTAAAGTGGACTCATATTACGTTTTTTGAAGGATGCAAATATAATCGCCTGATTGTAAACATTTAATGCACCTTTCAAAAAGGCCACATAGTTATTTGGTTATAAGTGCAACAAATGATATTTTATCAAACTATTAATATCATTTGAGAAGTAATAAGAGAAATTTTAAAACTGACGTGATAGCTATTACAGTACAACATCCTGATCAATAAGCTAATATACTGAATTCCAAGAAACAGAGATAGCAGTATGTAAGTGATGCTACGGGACAATTTTTCAAAATAATGACCAAAAAAGAGCGTTATAAAAAGGTTCTAGACTGGTTTGAAGCCAATGCGGAATCGGCAGAAACCGAATTGCACTACAAAAACAAGTATCAACTGCTGGTTGCAGTGATTCTGTCTGCACAATGCACAGACAAGCGGGTAAATATGATAACACCCGCTCTGTTCGATGCATTTCCTACACCCAGGGCAATGGCTGCATCATCACATGATGAGGTATTTGAGTATATCAAATCGTGCTCTTATCCAAATAATAAAGCCAAAAACCTGGTAGGAATGGCAAAAAAGCTGGTTTCGGATTTCGATGGAGAGGTGCCCTCAGACATAGACTCTCTACTCACCATTCCGGGAGTAGGCCGAAAAACAGCCAACGTGATACTGGCTGTGGCATTCGACACACCGGCAATGCCTGTAGATACACATGTTTTTCGTGTAGCCAACCGTATCGGGTTGACAAACAATTCAAAAACACCACTCCAATCTGAAATGGAACTCGTAAAGTATATCCCGGAGTCAATGCTTACCAAAGCACATCACTGGCTAATCCTGCACGGCCGTTACATATGTATGGCACGAAGGCCGAAATGTGAAATATGCGGTCTTTCTCAATGGTGCAAATATTATGAAAAAAAGGAAGGCCATCTTTAAATATGACAGCCCCCTACTTCTAATGCATTTAACTTCCCGGTCTATTCTGCTTCGGGCATTGCTTTTTTCTTATGCAGAATCAGATAGACAATAGGCAAAATTCCAATCGTATTGAAAATGGCAAGGAAAATAAACCATACCAGATGGTTGTTCCGTGCCGATCTCCACATAGCAATCAATTTCATTACCGCGTCAAACAACGCGAGCACTCCCAGAAGTACAATTACCCAAATGGGTAGATCTGTTAAATTTTGCATAATTAGAAATTTAAAGTAAATAAAAAGAAACGAAGAAAAAATTTCGGGCTACAATTTGATAATTTTAGCCCGAAATCCATTTGTCAATTATTACTACCATTTATCACTGTGAATTTATAAATACAGCGGCTGGTATATTTCTCACCCGGTTTCAGGTAGGGTGATGGCCAGTCGGGTTTATTAGGAGAATCGGGATATTTCTGTGTTTCCAGACAGATGGCATTGCGTTTGGCATATACAGCCCCATACTTACCGGTCACCGTTCCGTCGAGGAAGTTACCTGTATAGACCTGCAAACCCGGTTCTGTTGTATATACCTCAAGCTGAATACCTGTCACGGGGGAATAAACCGTGGCGGCCGGTTTTGAAATATCTCCATTTGTATTCAATACCCAATTATGGTCATAACCGTCCCCGTTTTTCAACTGCACGAAATCGTAATTATCAATCCTTTCACCAATAGCGGTAGGAGTCCTGAAGTCCATTGGAGTACCCTCTACCGGACTAATCTCTCCTGTAGTCATAAAGGTATCATCAACTGGTGTAAACGCATCGGCATTAATTGTTAGCAAGTCTTTTAGAATGGTGTTGTTGCCATCGCCGCTCAGGTTGAAGTATGAGTGGTTTGTCAGATTCACCACGGTCTCCTTGTCAGTGGTAGCCTCATACTGAAGATCAATAGCATTATCATCGGTCAGCAACATAGTCACTTTCACGTTAAGATTACCAGGGAATCCGGCCTCACCGTCTTTGGACAAGTATGTGAGAATAAGGGTCTGGCTATCCTGCTGAACAGCTTTGAAAACCTGTTTGTCAAACCCTTCAGGCCCGCCATGCAGGGTGTGGCCATAGTTATTTTTCGGAAGCTGGTACTCCACACCTTCTACAGTTATTTTCCCGTTGGCAATCCTGTTGCCGTAACGGCCGATGGTAGCTCCAAAATTGTTGTTTATACTCATATAATCGTTAATGTTGTCAAATCCAAGAACAACATCCTGCAGTTTACCATCATTGCCGGGCACCATAACAGAAACAATCCGTCCGCCATAATTAGTTACCGTAACCTCCATGCCAGCAGAATTTTTCAATACATATAAATCGGTAGAATCACCATTCGCAACCGATTGAAAATCAATTTTCTTCATTCCCGAAAGCGTTGTCTGCTCAGCGGGAGCCTCTTTTTGTTTGTTCGTACATCCAACCGCTGCAATAACTGCCAGCAGCCAGATCATTCTGTTAAGCTTCATCTTTTCTTCTCTCTATATTTATAAATTATTGCTAAAATCGCCTATATTTCACAAATGTAAGCAATTATTCAATATAAATAACCAATACGCATTAAAAAACAGGTTTTACGGCTTCTAAAGATGGCGTTCCTCCTTTAACATAAGGCCAGTCGTTTTGCCATAGGATCTGGTCCATCATCAGCACCCTCCCTTTCGGGTTAGCCACCGATACAGCATGATAGAGAATCCAGTCGTACGCTGCTCCTGATAAGAGATAAATATATATACGGTACAGAGTGAAATATTAATCTTTTAATATGTTGCATATCTCCTGGTTCACTTTTTTCACACGTGCCTCGTCAACCTTTACCAGTTTACGGTCATACGTCATTAACCCGTTCACCTCAATCTCCACATCGGTGGTCTGGGTATAAACGGCTGCTGAAAATCCCTGACGAATCAGTTGTTTCAGTTGTTCGGCATATTTCACATATTCATCCGTCACCTCACTTGAACTGTTGAACTGCACATAACCCCAGTTACGGTTTGGTTCCCACAGATGTTCCTTGTTTGCCCAACCTATACCGCCATATTCACCCAAAACAGTTGCACGCTGAGCATCGTACAGATACATCCTTGGATTCGGATAATTATGCAAATCAAGCATATCTCCTATTGTATAATGGTTGCCACCACTGGCGGGATTCACTAGACGGGAAGGATCGTATTGTTTTGTCCATTCTGTAATTTCATTTGTTTTGAATTGTCCCCACGCTTCGTTAAAAGGCACCCATACTCCAATGGAAGGATAAGAGTATAGATAATCAATAATTTCTTTCCATTCCTTACGGAAATTGGCTTCGGATTCTGGAGTACGCATCCTTTCTACGCCGGTATAATACTGATGCATTTGCCATTCCGGGCTCCTGTCACCGCTTGGCATATCCTGCCAGACAATGATACCATGACGGTCACAATGGGTGTACCAGCGTGCAGGCTCGACTTTCACATGTTTGCGAATCATATTAAAGCCAAAATCTTTGGTTTTAACCACATCGTACTCCAATGCTTCATCTGTTGGAGCGGTATAGAGCCCGTCGGGCCACCATCCTTGGTCGAGCGGTCCGAAATGGAACAAATCTTTGTTGTTTAGCTGCAATCTTACGATTCCATTGTCGTCTCGTTTAGTTGAGTATTTGCGCATTGCAGCATAACTTTTTACTTCATCGAGCTGTTTTGAACCATCGGATAGTGTAATTTCCAGATCGTAAAGGAATGGATCGCCGGGCGACCATAACCTGGCGTTTTGCGGCATTAAAACTTCAACAGGAAGATTGTTGATGGATTGACCCTTAGCAATTACATGTGTACCTTCAAGCACCTTTACCTCCACCCTATTTGCTGTTGATGCTATACTTGCAACAGCTTCGATAGTAAGAGTATTAACATCGATATCAGGCGTAATTTTAATATTTTTGATATAATTCTGAGGTACCGGTTCTATCCAGACAGTCTGCCAGATACCGGTTACCGGTGTATACCAGATGCCTTCGGGTTTGTTCACCTGCTTTCCGCGTGGTTGATACCCCTGATCAGTAGGATCCCATACTTTCACGACAATGGTGTTTTTTCCACTCGTAAGAGCAGGTGTGATATCAAATGAAAAAGGTGTATAACCTCCAGTGTGATGACCCACTTTCACATCGTTGACCCATACATCGGCTTTCCAGTCCACGGCGCCGAAATGGAGTAGTATTATGTTGTTTTTCCACTTTGAAGGTACTGTAAATTCCCGCTGGTACCAAAGTTCATTATCCTTTCCAACTCTTTTTTGAACTCCCGAAAGGCTTGACTCAATGGCAAAAGGGACTAGGATCTCACCATCGAAACTGCCAGGTTTCTGTTTACCAACGGGCAAAATGGCATAATTCCACAATCCGTTTAGGTTTAGCCACTCAGTACGTTCCATGATTGGCCTCGGATATTCAGGGAGCACATTATTCACATCGATTTCCGATGCCCACCTTGTTTTGAGTTTATCTCCCACTGGTTGCCACTGGGCAGAAAGAGATAAAGTTGTAACAAATAAAACAAATAAGACTAATTTTGATTTCATGCTAATGTTATTTTTAGATATGTATTATTTCAACGTCACGAAAATAGTTACTACTAAAGAGAGTAAGCAGAAGAAATTGATCAAAAAGTACAAATACAATCTCATAAAAGCATTTGCTATTCAAAATCTTTAGGTAATACACCAAACTGCTGCTGAAAACATTTCGAAAAATATGAAGGTGAGCTGAAACCTACCATATAGCACACTTCATTAACTTTATATTCGTTCTCTTTGAGTAACTGCGCTGCTCTTTTCAATCGTTCTACCCTAATGTATTCATTTGGTGTTAAATCCAGAACTCCCTTTATCTTCCTATAAAAACTAGCTCTGCTCATATTGAACTGCTCCGCGATATTCTCCACAATAAAATCAGAATTATCAAGATTTTCATGAACTATTGTATGAAGTTTTTTAATAAATTCTTCATCCGACCTTGTAAGCGCCATGCTATTTGCCCCGATGAAAGGGTTTTTTAGAAAAGTTTCACGGAGTTTTTCCCTGCCCTGAAGCAGATTTTCTATTCGAGCCAGCAGCACTTCAACAGAGAATGGCTTTTCCAGATATGCATCAGCCCCCAGTTCATACCCTTGAACTTTAGATTGCGCCATCACCTTTGCAGTCAGTAGAATAACAGGAATATGACTAAATTCAATTTCCGACTTAACTCTTCGTGTGAATTCGAACCCATCCATTTCAGGCATCATTACATCCGTTACAATCAGGTTAACATTCGATTTTTTCAGTTGTTCCAATGCTTGAATACCATTTTCCGCGATAAGGATATGATAATGGGCTGAAAGAAATTTAGCCTCGAATTGAAGCAGCTCTACATCATCATCGACCAGCAGTACAGTAGCTCCTTTTCTTTGTTCATCGTCAATTTTCTCCAAATGGATCTCTTTTTTCTTCTGCTCATGAATACAGGAGTCATTAAAACTTACATTTCCTACAGGTAGTTTCAGAAGGAACCGGTTATATTTGTCATTATTTTCAAGGGTCAGACTTCCACCATGGAGTTCAGCCAACGAGCTTGCAAGTGCAAGTCCTATTCCCGTTCCGGAAATATTCTTTTCCTGCACTTCATCAATCTGTATAAAAGGTTTGAAAATTTCCTTTTTACTTGCCTCAGGTATAAGCTCTCCGTCATTTATTGTAATCAGATGGAACTCACTAGCTTCATTGTCTATGATATTTGCTTCTAGCCTAACGTAACGATCACAAAACTTCATGGCATTATTTAAAAGATTGCTGATGATTTTCAAAAATGCCTCTTTGTCCAGTTGGACGAACATATCGTCACCCGGTAGATCTGTCTCCAATGTAATATTATTCTGTATAGCCATTGGTGTAAAGCGAAGTATGGTTTCTCTAATCAGTTCAGTAACGTTTTGTGTCTGAAGATTTAACAGATAGGCTTCAGATTCTGTTTTTCGGAAGTCAAGCAGTTGATTGGTCAAATTAAGCAGCCTGCCTGTATTCTTGCTCATAATCAACAGATTTTCTTTCACGCTATCAGAGACATCCTCTGTCATCAATACATGATCGAGCGGTGCTTTAATCAGAGTAAGGGGTGTACGGATTTCATGGGCTACATTGGTAAAAAAATTTATTTTTGACCGATACAGTTCCCGTTCTTTCTGTTGTTCAAAATTTCTCATTTTAACCTTTTGCCTGAGTCTACCGCGTACGGTTAAAAAGTGTGTAAGTATATATGTAGCAGTTAAAAGAAACAAAAAATATATAAAAAAAGCCTGCTGGGTGCGCCAAAAAGGAGGTCTTATCTGAATGGATAGGGTTTTTACTTTTTCAATGGATTCTCCGCGATCTTCACCGGAAATTCCGAGTATGAGTTTATAATTACCAGATTTTAAGTTAGAATAGATAATAGTTCTGTTATCTTCGGCAGATATCCAGGTTTTATCAAATCCCTCTAGAATATAAAATATCTGATCAGTGTCGGCGCCGGAATAATCCAAACGGGCAAAACTTATGCTGAAAGAGTTCTGGTGATAAGGCAAACTCAGAGCATCCGTAAACATCAAACTCTTTTTTAAGGGTGATTTACAGTCAATAGGGCTTATCATTTTATTATTAACAAAAATATCTGTAAACAGGAGTGGGGCATTGATCTGGGTTTCTTTAAAATTGTCTGGATCAAAGCGTACAAATCCGTCTAATGATCCGAAATAAATTATCCCATCCCTAGTTTTATAACTCGACATGTAATTGAATTGATTTGTTTTTAACCCATTGTTAACAGTATAGTTCTTAAAAACTCTTCTTTCGGGATCGAATCTTACAAGCCCGGAATTTGTGGATAACCAGAGAAAACCGTCACTATCGTCAACTATCTGGTATACTACATCATTCGGCAACCCATGAGAACTGTTAATGGTAGTAAATGTTTCGCTTTCCCTGTCGAAAAGGCCAAATCCTCCACCTTGGGTAGTGATCCACAGTCTATTTTTACTGTCTTCATATACAGATGTGGTTTTATTATATGACAGACTACCTGGGTACAGGGCGTTGTGCACAAAGATACTCCATTCATTTGTTACAGGATTAAATCGATAAAGCCCATCTAAAAAAGTAGATATCCATATAAAACCATAACTATCCTCAAAAATATTCTGAATAGATATTCCTTTTAACTTTTCAATCCGATTGAATTTATCATTTTTTTCATCGTAGATGTCCACCCCTGATAAAGTACCAACCCACAATACCCCCTGTCTGTCCTTACACAGTGAAAACGCACTGTTTTGACTGATCGAAAGAGGATCATCGGAATGAGTATATTTAACCAGTTTGCCTGTTTTGAGATTATACCTGTTCAACCCTTTTGAAAAAGTTCCTATCCAAAGATCATCTCCATCATTATACAAAGCATGAATATTAGTGTACAATGTTTCCAATTGATGAGGCAGCGGCAAAAAAGTTCCTGTTTTCGGATCGAAAAAGTTAAGACCGCCATCTTCTGTACCAATCCACATATTCCCGTTTGGAGCAGGACAAAATTCCCTGACACGTTTACCTTTTAAACCTTTTTTGCCGGCAAGTGGATAAAACAATTCGAAGCTATTCTGTTGATTAGAATAATAATCTACTCCTCCAAAATAGGAGCCGACCCATATACCCCCGTCCCTATCCTTGCATATTGAATATATAGCATTGTCTGACAGCGAATTGTAAGCAATATCATCATGCCGTAGATTTATCACATCTTCTGTATCCGTATGATAAATATAAACACCCGACTCTGTACCTATCCAAAGAGTATTGGAATCAATAATTTCAATACACCTGACGAATATTGGCTCACCCCAAGCATCCTTATCAAGTAAAATACTATGTGTTTTATTGATGGTATTGATCGCTATTAACCCTTTTTGCGATGTTGCTACAAGTAAAAGGTTGTGCTGATACATAATAACATCAGATACTTCACCGACCTGAGACATCAATTTATTGTCATCTTTCAGATTATGCCGGGTAATTTTTCCTGTTTGCTTGTTGATATAAAGAAAAGGTGATGAGTAGGGGAATACCCATACACCTTTATTGCTGTCAGCACATAAACTAACCATTTTCATTCCATCCTTTACCAATGGGATAGCATAAAAACTAAGCAAATCTTCAGCAAGACTATAATGATAAATACCTTTGTCTTCAACTGACATCCATATATCACCATCCTTATCTGTCACCATTTCAGTAACAACACCCATCACTGAGTCATTTTCAATAGTAACACGGTTAAACCGATGAAATTCTTCCTTGTGCATATCATATATATATACACCTTCTTCAGTCGCAACCCATATCTTATCATTTCTATCCTGCAATATGCGATGAAAAACATTATCGGTCAACTTTCCATTTGGCGAAAATTTGAAAACTTTAAATTTTGTACCATCAAACCTGTTCAACCCGTCTTTAGTGCCAAACCACATGAATCCCTGATTATCCTGAAAAATAGACCTTACCGTATTCTGTGATAACCCGTTGTTTATGTTGTAATGTTTAAAAGAATACTCGGGATAGGGCATTGCTAAAGTTCTATGCATCAACAATGTAATGAATAGTATAAAAAGTACAACGCATTTTTTTTTAAAACTTTTCATGTGGATAATATTTCAAACATCACAAACTGCAAGCAATAAAAACAATTATAATTATTTCGTTAATTCAATAATAACGTTAACTTCATTTTGGTTATATAGTGTTCCGTCATCATCGATAAACAAACTGTTGTCAATGGTTTTTTCTACTTCAACCATCGGTTTCTGTACAGTTTGCATAAACGGTCCCAGCGGCGAATCGGAAACGGCTACGCACATGTGTTCATCTGCCGAATAATACATGAAAAATTTGCCGTCCACCAAATAAACCTCGGGAGCCCAAAACCATTTTTCACCAAAAGAATCATCTTTATGCAGGGCTAGTTTTTCTCCCTTTTGCCATACTTTCAAGTTATCAGACGTAAAAACCGCAATCCCGTCTTTTGAGTGAGTTCCATACGCATAGTTAACATCTTTGTATAGCAAAATAAACGGATCTGCCAGCGACACTCTGTCTACGGGATTGACAACTTGTTCGTTGTTTAATATTCCACAACTTAAATATAAAGTCAATAAAATGATAGTCCAAGGTGCAATTATTGAAATTTTCATACTATTATGGATTATATACTGGAAATGCTGAAATTCTCAGGCGAGCTGCTCCCATAGGAATGAGAGTGATGTTTTCTGAGTGAGGTTCAAACCGGAGGTTCTCTCGTATTGGAAGTTCACCGGTAAGGCCATGCCGGTCAAAATCCCATCCGATTATTTTTCGTCCATGTGCTTTTATCTCAAGCGGCACACTGTTTACCGTGAACGGAAAATTATCAGTAGGCCAGTCTTTCTTAACTATTTCAAAGTTTTCTATTAAAGGTACTTTGTCATCTATGACGAGTCCATAATTCCAATCGCTCCCGGGATAAATTTCGTAAGTAGGCCATTTACTTGGATCAGCCTTCTTTTGCCATTTTGAATCCCAGATTGCGGTCTCGATACTGTTTACCTGTTCGTAATTTTCTTTGATCTTCAACGAAAAAGTCAGCGGTCCGTAGTTGATGCTACGACTACCCTGATTCACATGCCAAACTGATTGTGAAAGTGTCATCGGAACATTCAGCGTTACTTTATCGCCTTTCTGCCAGTTTCTCTCCAACCGGACGTACTTTCCGCCTTCCAAGTTAACGTTCACTGGAGTTCCATTAATCTCTACTGAGGGGTTGTCAGCCCATGTAGGGATTCTCAGATAAAACGGGAACGTTACACTTTTTTCTGTATGTTTTATTGTAAAACGTATACTTTCTTCGAAAGGATAATTGGTTTCCTGAGTTATCTCAATTGTTTTTCCGTTTGCAACTTTCACAGTAGCAACGCAAGCACCATAAATGGCAACAGCAACACCATTATCGGGAGTAGCCAACATCAGGTGTTCGGTAAAATAGGGCCATGCTTGCCCGTGATTATGCTGACAGCAACGGCTGCTGAAAGGATTCATCGATAAAAACGGACCGTGGTTATCGATTCCTGGATGATGATTTTTCGAATCGCTGATGGTGTGATTGGGGGATGTAATATACCGTAACGCCTTTAAATCGGGCATTAACGAAGCGGGATAAGAGTTAAAAGCCACGGTTTCGCAATGTTCCGCCCAAAAAGGGTCACCCGTCATTCTCAACAGGATTTCATCCGAAGCCATCTGTTCGACAAATCCGCACGTTTCCGTTCCCTGCCTCGGGTCAATATGCCCCATTCGTGCATTTTCATCGGCTCCAAACATTCCACCCGGTACTTGACCGAACGTATTCCTTATTAAATTATACACATTGTAGGTAGCCACCAGATCGACAGAGTCTTTTGATAGCATAAAGTAGGTGGCAGGTTCTCTAAAACATTGCGCAATGTTCACGTTATGCCAATTAGGAAGTGCGGATCGTTGTCTCCAGTCAGCGGTGTTACGATGTGTTTTTTCTGCTAAGTCAAGCAAGAATTTATCTCCTGTTATATTATATAACCAATATATGCTCAACAGATTATCTCCTCCGCGACTATTTTCCCAATAATCTTTCAGGAACATGTCGTCAGATAAACTCAGTTGCCATTTGAAATAATCGGTCATTAAACTGATAACTCTGTTGTCATTGGCATACTCGTAATACGATTGTAAGCACCGCACCATTATCATATTACCCCATAAATCAGGTCTGCCGTTTTTTTCTATATACGGGCCGAAATATCCGTCTCTTCTTTGGCTTTCAAATACGGCCTCTAACCATATTTTGGTTTCCTCCAACATCTTCTTGTCATTGAATATATATGCCATATTTCCGTATCCTTTCAACCAATAAGGAACTTCTTCCCAACCGTAATCGGTTCCAGTTCCGAGCCAGGCATTGTTATCTTTATCCAGCCATGCGCTTATTTCGCCCAGATTTCCGGACAAGCCATCTTTTTGCAGCAATAATGTTTTTTCAATCCATCCTTTTGGTTTCACGGCTCCCACGGGAAGCTTGATAAAATGTAATGGTTGTAAGGGAAATCTGCTGGAAACGTAATTTGAGTTAGACACATTCGTATTTGGCCGGTCAACAATTGAAATGTTAGTAGTATTTTGTGATAAAATATTTCCGCAAAACATTAACAAAAGAACAATTAAAGTAAATAAATCTTTTTTCATAAACTCTATTTATTTATGGAATGGATTGATGATCCCGGTCACGACTGCTGCACCCAACGCAGCTATTGCTTTTCTTCTGGACTTCTTATCTGTTTCTTTTTTTTAGCATTTAGTTCTTTCTAAATTTACTTAAGTAGCTCATATTGTGATAGAAGAGCATATTCTGCCGCAAAAGTAAAACTAAACATCCCTTCAGTATCATTTTTACTTATATCGTTGTCCCATCCCATAAGCAGATTGGTGGGCAGAAAACCCTTATAGAAATAGTTTTCATACCCATAATCGAGGTTTTGCTGGAAAGTATCAACATAGGCTCCTACATTTTTATAATACGGATAAAGATCTATAAAACCACGCAGCAAGACTCCATTAAACCAATTTCCGAATCCACTGATATCATATGTATAGTAACCAGGAAGTTCCGCCCCTTTTTTTGCAAAGTACGAAAAACTCGCATCAGCTAAATTTACAGCATCGGTATAATATTGTTTTTCACCGGTTACACGATGCAATTCGGATGCTCCGGAAAGCATTGCTCCGCTATTATAGGAAATAGCCGGTCCTACCCTATCTCTACATACAATACCTTGCCGGTAAATAACGCCATCAACTATTTCGGTCTGTGGATTTCGCGGAGCGCATCCTCCCATCATATCATCATAAACGCCATCCGCCCGCAGCAAATGATGCTTTTGCCAATTGTAGATTTTTTCTGCAAAAGAGAGGTAGTAATGACTTTTTTTTAGCTTCTGTTCTTTCCGTGATTTCTTATCTACAGCGTCTATATAGCGACACTGAATAATATCATCCTTGTCTTTATAGATTTCGTGAAGCCATACCAACGAACTTATGATAGGCGCATTGCTGCAAGCATGTTTAGTTACATAACCGGGGCCCCAGGTAATTCCACCTATTTCTATACCGTTTTCATCCCTTGTACAATCCCAGCCGTCGAGGATATAAGCTGTCAAATATTCCGCTTTTTCAAGAAAATTCGTGTTATTTGTCAATTTATAAGACTCCAACAATTCCCGTATTAACCACATTTGATCATCATATACATTCTCTATTCCTTCAACTTTCGCTTGCCCCTTGACATCACCACGATGCACACCGTATACAGTCCATTCAGCAGTTTGAGTATAGGAAGTTAAAGTGAATGTTCCTAAATAATAGTCAGCGTTATTGTATAGCTTCTGCAATAATTGTACATACTTATCGAAATGTTTGTAATAAAATACTGTATTCCCTTTATCTTTTTGATTTTTAATAGATTTCAGAATTGTATTCAATGCTTCAACAGAACTGGTATACATCCAAATACTTCCCTTCTCATCGGATGGTTTTCCAGTATTAGGGTTATAGTATCTGGCCATTACCATTTCATCTCCTATAAAAAAGCTTGAAACACTATTATCAAATAATTCCATAGCACGGATGATATGCTGTTCTGAAACAAACAGATGCTGTGATGCGGAAAAATTTTTTTTGAATTTTACTTCACTGCTATTAACATGAATGCACAAAAGCAGCACACTAATTAATACAACTACCCTTTTTCTCATCTTTTTCAATTACAAGTTCAAGCTTATGAGTCCCCTCCGATAAGTCTTTTTTGCTGAAAATTCCACAAAAAATACCATTGATTTCCAGCGAGTTGCAACCTTCCGAAATCGGGTTTTGGGGTTTTCGGAGCAGACTCAGCTTCTTAATACTTTATTAATATCGGAATCATTTGATTAATTTATCTTCCAGCATTTTTAAGAAATATCCACCTACAACTGAACGTGCTTTGAAATTCATTCTTTCAGCAGTAACCGTATCGTGCCAATCGCTTAAAGGTACGCGAGACGGAGTTTCATTCGCATATTTGTATACCAAGTCTACTAAAGCATTAAAATCGTCTCTATCTCCTGTAAGAGTTGCTGTCCACATAATCCAATCAGATTTGGTATAGGTAGCACGATTATCCAAAGGCAATCCGAATTTGTTTAGCTTGGTTCGGTAATATGCCATTTCTTTTACTGCAATCTGCGGATCAAAGATATTAAATCCTAACAATTTATCCCAAACCAAATTGTATTTTTGACTCCAAGTGTCCGATCTATCAAAAGTGAGTTTATAATGATCACCATCATTAGCCATCTTTTCCCACTCTTTAGCCATGTCTCTTGCTATACTCATGTATCTATTAGAAATATCCGTTTTACCCAACATACCAGCCAGTCTACCATACGAGGCTATACCCATAATCGCTTTGACAGAAAGATTGGCGTTGTGGGCAAAGTGTCCGGCAAAATCGTCGGTGCATAGCTGGTTAGCAGGATCAAGCCCTTCCTTCACCAAATAATCGGTCCATGTAGTCAGTACCTCCCAATGTTTTTCAGCATACCCGGCATTGCCTTCTACCTCAGCGAGTGCCGCTGTCAGGATCAGCATATTCCCGGATTCCTCCACGGGCATATCGCCTCCGTAAGTTTGACCATTAGCCAGGGGGTAAGTTCCCACATCGTGTGCTGCAAAAGGCTTGGTCCATTTTCCACTTTCACTGTAATAGAAAATATGATTCATCAATCCTTTCATCAACTCCGTGTTATAAAGTAAGAAAAGAGGCGATGACGGATAGGTCACATCTACCGTTCCGATGGAGCCGTTACTGTTATTTTCTTTCGATAAAAACAACAAAGTACTGTTTTCATCTTTCACCAATTTATGGGCTGATATCGCCTGACGATAAGCCAGAGCACACAATTCCGCATATTTTCCACCTCCCGCTTTTTCGGCATCAGCCATCATGGTCCGGTTGAAGTTGTCGCAACGTCCCATGATCGTGGCATAGTCGGCTTCTGCACTTTTAAACGCCTGAAAAATATCGGTTTTACCATCGTGAGTCCAGTAGGCTTTCAGATTTTTCTCAAAATACTGAATCGAATAGATATCATCGTAACCCAGCATAATAAAACCGGATTTCTTATCAGAGCCAACCTTTCCCAGGTTTCTACTGTACCCAAGAGCCGTCATCTTTTTTGCCATATTTCCGGAAAGATCTCCGGCTGGAGTTTCAGAAATTTGTCCTGTGGTCTGAAATCCCTTCTTGATAGTCCAGTAATCGCCGAAGCTCAAAGTAGAATTTTCGTCACGATGACCTGCAAGATAAAAATACCCCCAATCGATACGAACGTTGTCGCCTTTCTTTTCCAGGACAGGTTGTTGCGTGGTGCCTGTCTTAAGAAAAAGAAGTTCCTCTTTTTCAATTTTTTCGAAGCCAACGGGCTGACTATCATCATTTACCGCCCATTGTGGCGTAGCTTCCAAATATATCTGCACTTCGTGCGACATATTGTCTTTAGACTTTACCTGATATGAAACGTAGCTCACAGGACGTGAAAGCAAATCCAGATCGTCCATCAGCAAGGGGGTCGTGAAGATCACATCCAGTTCAACCGGACCACAATCAAAAGTATATATGGTTTGCGTGGGCAGCACGCTGGCTGTTTTCTGAACAGCTGTCTGAATAAATGAAGTTTTATTATCTTCTTTTTCATAAAGGCCAAAGTCAACATATCCCCCTCCGGTTCTGTTATGACAGTGAGCTGTTATGATATTTTTTCCTTTTTTCAACGTAGCCTTCACTTCTTCTGAAAGCTCTTCCACTACGTTATATTTCCAGGAATAACCGGTTTTAACAACCTGGACTCCGTTAATATACAACTCAAAAATATCGTCGTGTGAATAATGCAAAAAAATGTTTTTACCGGTCAAATCCTCTTGAAGGTCGAACGTACGTCTCACCCAGATATCCTTGGTTTGCCACAGAGTAGACAAATAGGGTTCATTGGGCGTACCAAACGCAGAAGTTCCGGTTTTCCATCCGGCATCATTAAAACCGATGTTTTTCCATTCCTCCCCATTTGGTTGTTCGAATGTATATTTACCCATCCACTTTTCTTCGTGGACTGTCGGAAGAAGTGGTTTTAACGGTAAGTTTTCTTTTCCCAAGAAACGATATGTCTCTCCATCTACCCTTAAAGCCCCCAGCAAAGGGAACTCTTTTCCAGTCCAATGACGAACCTGATCGTCATATAGGTTATCAGCATTAGACCAAGCATTGAAGTATGGATCAATCGTTACCAGGGGATACGATGGAGCACG
>ENA-UOOM01000664-UOOM01000664.1-fermentation-metagenome-genome-assembly--contig:-NODE-664-length-37569-cov-10.534334_pt1 | contig 37569 bp, 32 predicted proteins | sample MGYA00245781_ERZ724031 | MGnify/ENA primary metagenome ERZ724031 (study PRJEB28704, sample SAMN03018317) | fermentation metagenome | biome: anthropogenic terrestrial biome; feature: soil; material... | reverse complement strand
TCCTAAAAACATTCGAAATCCGCCCTATTCGGGCTACTTTCTCATGTTTTACGGGTTCCAAAGTCATGCTTTTTCATGCAAGCATGAAACGCATGACCTTTTGACCCTGGTATCAAATAATTAGTTACAATAAAGTATACACCTTTACCGGAAAATATACGAATCCTTTCTTGAATCTTTTATCCAGTATAGTAACAGTTCAGCCATATGAATTTGACATATAAAATCAGGTTAACTATAATGGTTTTAACAAAATAGACTTCAATCAGAAAGGAAAATTTATGATGAAAAAGTTTTTATCCATGTTATATGTCCTGTTCCTTTCCGCAGCCCTGCTGGCGGGCTGTTCTTTTACATCTGCGAAGTCTGCCCCAAAACCCGCTTCCACCTCTGAGGGAAAGGCCTCCGCCTCGGAGATAGAAGCGTCCGCGGCAGAGCCTGTTGATGTAAATATTATGGCATTGAAAGGACCCACAGCTATGGGCATGGTGCAATTCATGTCTCAGTCCGACAGCGGTGCACTGACCGACAATCACTATAATTTTACGATTGCCGCCGCGGTGGACGAAGTTACCCCCAAGCTGGTGCAGGGCGAGATTGATATTGCTGCCGTACCTGCCAATTTATCTTCTGTTTTATACAATAATACGAAGGGCGGTATAGAGGTTCTGGCCATTAACACACTGGGAATTCTCTATATTGTAGAAAGTGGCGGGACAGTTGCATCCATTGAGGATCTGCGCGGGAAAACTATTTATGCCAGCGGTAAAGGTGCTACACCCGAATATGCACTTAATTATATTTTAACGAAAAACAACATTGATCCTGCAGCTGATGTGAATATTGAATGGAAGAGTGAGCACGCAGAGTGCCTGGCTGCACTGATGGCAGAGGAAAATGCAATCGCCATGCTGCCGCAGCCCTTTGTAACCACAGCCCAGATTAAAAGCAAGTCTATTAGAGTGGCTCTTGACCTGAACAAAGAATGGGATACACTCCAGGAGAACAATGACAAGCCTTCTGCTCTTATAACCGGTGTCGTTGTAGCCCGGAGGGAGTTTGTTGAAATAAATCCCGGAGCAGTAAGCGCTTTCATGGATCACTATCGGTCCTCCGTGGAATTTGTGAACACCAGTGTGGCTGAGGCTGCCCAGCTGGCAGGGAAGTATGATATTGTCCCTGCAGCGGTTGCAGAAAAAGCACTCCCTGCATGTAATATTACATTTCTGGACGGCGCCAAACTAAAGGAAAAGCTGTCCGGCTACCTGACTGTACTGCTGGAGCAGAATCCTGCCGCTGTAGGCGGGGAGCTTCCTGCAGATGACTTCTATTATGCACGGTGACAGAAGCCGGTTACGGGGAATCCGAATCTGGGCGGTGCTGTTCTGGCTGATTATCTGGCAGCTTGTCAGCATTGCTGTAGCTAACGATATTCTGCTGGTATCGCCATTGCAGGTCATACAGCGGCTAGGAGAATTGATTTTCACGGAATTCTTTTGGTATTCCATTTTCTTTTCACTGCTTCGGATTATTGGAGGATTTATTTTGGCAGCCTGTGCGGGAATTCTTCTGGCAGTGTCTGCATACCGGTTCCGGCACATTCGAGAGCTGCTGGAACCTGTTATGCTGGCCATTAAGAGTGTTCCTGTGGCCTCTTTTATCATCCTTGCCCTGATTTGGTTTTCTTCGCACAACCTGGCCACCCTGATTTCCTTCCTTATGGTACTGCCTGTAATCTATACCAACGTGCTGGATGGTATCTGCTCTGTTGATAATCAGCTGTTGGAAATGGCACAGGTCTTTCGGCTGCCGGTAATCCGCCGAATCCGTTATATCTATGTCCCCCAGGTCATGCCTTTCTTCCGATCCGGCTGCACAATTTCGCTTGGATTGTGTTGGAAGTCCGGTATAGCAGCGGAAGTAATAGGGATGCCAAAAGGTTCTATCGGCGAGCGGCTTCAGCAGGCAAAGGTATATTTAGACACCCCGGAGCTGTTTGCCTGGACTCTTGTTATTGTGCTGGTGAGCCTGACATTTGAACGGCTGTTTTTACTGCTGTTAAAAAAAATTGCCGGGAGATTGGAGCGAATGTAATATATGGAGCCTATTGTATTATACAAAGTCTGTAAATCCTTTGATGAAAAAACTGTCCTGCAGGAGTTATCTATGAACATTCCACAGGGGGAAACTACCGCCCTTATGGCCTCCTCCGGGCAGGGGAAAACCACCCTGCTCCGCATCCTTATGGGACTGGAACAGGTAGACAGCGGGTACATTTCCGGCATGGAGGGCCTTCAAAAAAGTGCTGTTTTTCAGGAAGATCGGCTGTGTGAGAATTTAAATCCAATTGCTAATATTCGTCTGACCAATCCTTCCTTGTCCTATATACAGATTTTAGAAGCTATGCATGAGATGAAGCTATTTGACTGCGAACACCAGGCCGCCGCTGAGCTTTCCGGAGGGATGCGGCGCAGGGTTGCTATTTTGCGTGCCCTGTTGGCAGAGTGGGATATCCTGTTTCTGGATGAACCCTTCAAAGGACTGGATGCCGAGACAAAGCGGCAGGTCATGGCCATGACCTGCCGTCTATGCAGAGAGCGTACTGTTTTGCTGGTTACCCATGATTTGTCAGAGGCAAAAGCTATGGCAGCAAGCGGGTTAATCTCGTGGTAAAACAATTTTTCGAATCATTAATGAGAAAAGAAGAGTACTGGTGCTGCTTGGAGTAACTGTTACTAAATTTTACCGGCTCAAGTGAAATCTTCTTGACAAAACAATGGCAATGTATTATAAATGTTTTAAAGGCAAGGGTGCTGAAACTTACTGTTTCAAGCACCCTTGTCTTTCTTTTTTTCCATGATGAAAAGACAGAAAACAAAGGTAACATTAGAAATTGCCTCCAGTTGAAAAATAATGTATTCAACTGGCTTCGCCACAAACTTTTATAGATTTGTCAAGTGTTTTTGGTGAAAAAACAGGTGATTTTTAATATAGGGGTTGAAGTGCCTTATGAAATAAGGACTGCAGATTCCGGGAACTTATTATTTTAAAGAGGAGGAATTGATTATGTCACAAGTTATCATTGACAGCTTCTGGGTGGCCTTGGCGGCCTTCCTGGTGTTCTGGATGAACTTAGGCTTTGCCTCGGTTGAGGCTGGTATGGCCAGAGCCAAAAACACCGTCAACATTTTGAGCAAAAACTTTATTGTTTTTGCAGTATCTTCCCTAGGCTTTATGCTTTTAGGTTTTGGTTTGATGTTCGGCAGCGACAACCCCTTTGTCGGCACCGACAATCTCTGGATCTTAGGTAAGATTCCGGAATGGTATACCAATGAGGAAACTATTCTCCTGGGCTCACCAATTACCTTTTGGATTAAGTTTTTCTGGCAGTTGGTGTTCTGCGGCACTGCAGCTACTATTGTGTCCGGTGCCGTGGCCGAGCGCGTAAAATACATCTCCTTTATCATTTTCTCGTTTGTCTTAACCCTCTTTATCTACCCAATTGTCGGGCATTGGATCTGGGGCGGCGGCTGGCTGGCCGATATCGGCTTTCAAGATTTTGCAGGCGGCGCTGTCGTACATGGTTTGGGTGGTATAGCTGCTTTAGCCGGTGCTATGGCTTTAGGACCCCGCATCGGCAAATATGGAAAGGACGGCAAACCCAAAGCCATTCCCGGGCATAACATGAGCCTGGCGGTCATTGGCGTTTTTGTGCTCTGGCTGGGCTGGTTTGGTTTCAACCCTGGCTCCACCTTGAGTTTTGCCGAACCAGGTGATGTGGCACATGTACTCCTGACCACCAACACGGCAGCCATTATAGCTATTTTGGCTTCTACCGCCACCAGTTGGATTAAAATCGGCAAACCTGATTTGGGTATGACCATCAACGGATGTTTGGCTGGGCTGGTCATCATTACCCCTGGGGCTGCGTACGTCAGCATTCCTGTTTCCATGCTTTTAGGCGCTATAGGCGGTGTCATTGTCGTTTTTGCGGTTATGATGTTTGACAGGTTAAAAGTAGACGACCCGGTCGGTGCTACTTCGGTGCACCTGGTTAATGGTTTTTTGGGCACTATTGCGGTCGGCCTGTTTGCTAAGGAAGGGGTTACCACACTCTCTCCCGCCAATGGCTTGTTCTATGGCGGCGGCTTTAAGCTTTTAGGTGTACAGATTTTAGGTGTTGTGTCTGTAGCCGTCTTTGGCTTTTTGACCTCAATCCTGGTCTGGCAAATATTAAAAAAGACCATAGGTATTCGCGTGACTGCGAAAGAGGAACTGGAAGGTCTGGATATCGGCGAGCACGGCAACGAAGCCTACCCCGGGTTTGCCCCGGCTGTGGAAACGTTGGCCGACGGTGAGGAAGTCATTGCTGTCAGTGTTCCCCAAGAGAGTGTACCTTCTGACGAAGCGGTTAAAGTCATCAACACTGCGGACACCGGTGCCAAGATTACTAAAGTTTCCATTGTAACCGCCCCCGGCAAGTTACATAAGCTGCAGACCGAGCTTGATGCCATTGGCATTACCGGCCTGACTGTTACCAATGTACTGGGCTTTGGTATGCAAAAAGGTCATGCCCGCGAGTATTACCGCGGCAACCCGGTCGAAACCAACCTGCTGCCGAAGATAAAGGTAGATATCGTCGTATGCAAAACACCAGTTCCCGCCCTGGTAGCCGCTGCCAAAAAGGCACTCTACACCGGCAATTACGGTGACGGCAAGATTTTCATCAGCAATGTGGAGAATGCCGTCAAGATCCGTACTGGTGAAGAAGGATATAGTGCTTTACAGGATGAGATTTAAAAATAATTAAAAAAAGGGCTGCCCTGCCATGTTATTGGCGTTGCATAGCGCTATTTGCTTCATCTGGATTAATATTATCAAAGTCATTTATTACATTTTTGCCATTAAGAATATATTCAAAATGATAGTGGGATGGGATTTGGGTTGTTGTATTAGGATAGGTGATTGTAGCAACAAAGCGCTTGCAGCCGCCGGCAGCTCTTATCCCTTTTTCCATGTATGCTTGATTTCCATGTCTGTTTAATATTCTGTTTTGTGGAGTAATGTTATATGCATTAGCTACTCCGCCAAGAGAGTCTGCTATAACATGTCCTTCATCTAAATCTTTCCGCTCGGTACCGGGCACTTTTGCTTCATCGTCAAAATATCTTCCGGCTGTATTAACAGGCTCCTTTGACTCATCTTGTAAAATAATCTTATCTGCAATTACATTAATCAATTGTCCGTATCCATTTGTAAACGCCCAATATGTTCTATCTCCATAACCAACATCCACCGCAGCCTTTAGTTGCCTTTTTCCTGACAAATCGCCGCCATCGACCTCAATAATTTTGTATGTCACACCGTTATACTTTATTGAGCCTTTATTACTTTGTATCTTTATGTTATTGAAGGCCTGCACAGAATCCGTGCCTGTTGATTGGTTAGAAACAGGATTAAATACAATTGAGTCTATTAATACTAGCAATAATAAAATAAATACTTTTATAGACTTTTTCTTTAATGTTTTCTTTTCCCGCATTCTACTACTCCCAGTTGTAACATTAACTTACTGTAACTATATTCCCCCTGTTTCTTTCATTTTATTATGAACTACGCATTTAAGCGTCCAACCTTTGAAAACAATATAATAGAAAGGGACCGCAGCCATCATAAGATAACTTCCGGTCCCCGTAATCCCTTATTTTTTTCCTTCAATATTTCTTTTAAATCCCACATAAGTCGCCATGAAATATATCATGTATATCCCAAAAAATAATAAAACAGAAATCCCAAAATACTGTAGTACAGAGGTGTGCACACCTGTTGCCATAATAAAAATTCTGCTGACACGTATCATGACGCTTCCACTAATGATCATTGCAAACAAAGCGGGGCAAAGATAATACGCCGTAAGCTGCCTGGCAATCAGATAATTAATCTCCGAACGTTCTAGTCCTATCTTAGCCAGCACATCATACCTGAATTTATATTTTGCAGAATCACTTAGCTGTTGAACAGACAATACTGTAAGTGCAGCACATAAGAATACCAGTCCCATATAAAAAGCGGGAACAATAAGTGATGCCAGCATATACTTAACTTCAGGTATCACGTTATCCCTTACCAGATTTGTTGCATTGTAACTGACCATATTATCCGAACCACTGCAGCTGTTTCCTTCTAACGAGAGATCCGCATGTCCGGCAAAATCTTGCTCTTCTTCAGGCACCAGATCATCCAGTTTTTTCATTAACCCGGCAGGAGCCTTCCCTTTAAGGTCAACTGCCATTTCTGAATAATATGGTTTCATTGTCTGAATGACACTGTCGGGGACTATCAGAATGTAATCTCCGCCATTATGCCCATCCTGGGAAAATGGTTCAGTATAAATACCGGCACAGGTTAACTCCTCATTTCCCCCCGCATCTGTTACCTCAAGGCCCTCCGGCATTTCATCTGTCTCCGAACTCAAACGCGCCTTAATTTGGATTGCATATTGCCGGTCTGTCAAAGTGATCTCCTTGTACCCCAGCATTTTCCTCAAATAATTGTAATCCGACAGCCCCATGTAAGTGTCATAAGTGCAATATGTTCCGTCGGTCTTAAGAGCCTTTTCTATTTTTTTCATATTGGGGCGTCCATCGCTGTCCAGGTACATATTGCCAAATGCCTGCAAGTGGGTATACATCCAGACATTTGCCTGGTTGGTCTGATTTGTATAGATACGGTAAATGTACGAGTCCGCGATTTCCACATCCTTGTTCAATATTTCCAGATCATCCTGAAACTCATCCTCCGCATCAGAGCTGTAAATCAGAACATCAAAGGGCCACTTCGTATCCAGTACCTTATTCTCATAATCACTAAACATCATTGCCACTGAACTACCCATCAGTGCAATAGTAAAAAGTGCTGTCAGAGTTCCCATGGTAAACTGCATAGTCCGCACCTTCGAGGAAAACTGACGCAGAAGAAACAAATTCTGGCCCCTGTAAATTCCTTTTTTCTTCTTACGGATATAGCACATGACCCAGGCAGAAAGTCCTATATAAAAAAGATAAATTACCAGTACCAGTGCTATCAAAAATATACAGGCGGCCCCTACGCTGGAAAGTCCCGGGAAAACGGTCCAGATTGCAACAATAACAGCAATAGATACCGGAAACAGCAGACGCTTGATTCCCTCATTAGATTCTTTGATTTCCTCATTCTGCCGTTTTGCATCCATCAGGTCATGAATGTTCATTTTCTTAAACTTTCGTTTGCATCGAAAAAGTGCCAGCAGATAGCACCCCGCATAGAACAGCAGTGTTACCAGAAAGGTATATTTGTTAAGCGTCGGATGAAATCTGTATTCTACATGTACCATATTTCCGAGAACCGCCATCAGAACCTGCTGCAGCAGAATCCCTGCCGGCACTCCGGCAAGGAAGGCAAAAATTCCAAGTAAAACATTCTCCCGCATATAAAGTCTTGCAATGGCTTTTTTCTTCATGCCCAAAAGCATATAAATCCCAAATTCGCTGCTTCGTTTTTCCAGCATAAACCGCACCATATAGTTAATCAGCCATGCAACAATCAGAACAATAAAAAAAGTAGCCATCCCCGTCATCATCTGCATCATCTGGGCTATTTCAAACAACCCGGTAAATTCTTTATCAAAAAAGAGGCTGCTGAAAGCATACATAAGTGCGGTTACAACAGCCATAGTAAACATATAAACCAGGTAATCTTTTGCAGAGCGCATGACATTTCGAAAAGCAAGTTTACTATACATTGGACAGTTCACCCCCTGTCAATGACAGTACATCCAAAATCTCCTGCAAAAACTCTCTGCGCTTTTTTCTTCCCTTCACAAGCTCATGAAATATTTTTCCATCCTTTAAAAACAGAATCCTGCTGCAATAGCTGGCAGAAAATGCGTCATGCGTCACCATGAGTATTGTCGCCCGCATAGTTTGATTCAGCTCAGTAAATGTCTCCAGCAAAATCTGTGCCGATTTAGAGTCCAGCGCACCAGTAGGCTCATCGGCAAGTAAAAGCTTCGGATGATTAACCAGTGCCCTTGCACAGGCACAGCGTTGCTTTTGCCCGCCTGATACCTGATAGGGAAACTGACTGCGGATGTCTTCAAGCCCCAGCAAGTGCAGCATCTGATTGCTCTGTTTTTGAATCGTTTTCCTGCTGCCGCCGCGTATGGTAAGTGCAAGTATAATATTTTCCTCAATAGTCAGGGTATCTAAAAGATTATAGTCCTGAAATACAAAACCAAGATTGTTCTTTCGAAATTCAGACAATTTGTCCTCAGACAACTCCGTAATATCCGTATCTCCATAATAAATATGTCCTGCTGTTACCCGGTCAATAGTAGCAAGCATATTTAAAAGGGTTGTTTTCCCTGAGCCGGAAGCCCCCATGACACCCACAAATTCTCCTTCTTCAACATTAAAGCTTACCCGGTCTACAGCTTTGGTCACATTAGAGCCATTGCCGTAATATTTTTCAATATCACACACTCGAATATATTCATTCATTCTCAGTCACTCCTCTTATATTGGTAACCTTATTCTACCAATTATAAGCAGACTCTGGTATCTGGCTGGCTTACATTTATCTTACAATTTTGAAAGATAGCTGCTGATCGGGAAATCCAGAATCATCCGGGTTCCTTTTCCAATTATAGATTCTGCCCAAACTTCAATTCCAAGCTTTTGACACAGCTTCCGGCACAGATATAGTCCCATGCCGGTAGCCCGTTCATGGCTGCGCCCATTGCTGCCGGTAAATCCCTTTTCAAAAATACGCGCCAACTCACTTTCCCCGATGCCTGTTCCATTATCCTCCAGAGCCAGCAGTACTCCCTGTTCCTGCTTTATTGTATAAAACTTAAGCATCGGAGTATCTCCCCGGTATTTGATACTATTTAAAATCATCTGATTCAATATGAATGCAATCCATTTCTTATCCGTATATACTAAATCCGGGCAATCAACTTCTGCCTGTACCTGATTCTGGATCAGATATCCCTGGTTCTTCGCCAGAACTTCATATACTACTTCCTGCAGGTCTGTCTCGGAAATTAGATAATCCTTATATACCTCATCTGACCGGGCATAATAAAGCGCCATATCCACATAATTTTCAATTTTCTGGTTTTCCAGCCCTATAGTCCGGAGCTCTTCTACATTGCTCCTCCTACGGTTTTCGCATGTTAGTGCAATACTTGTAATCGGCATCTTTATCTCATGAACCCAACTTTCAATATATTCCCTGTAATCCTTCTTCTCATCTTCAATCTGATGTATCTTCTCGATAACAGATTTATTAGATTTCCGAATCATCTCCCTGTATAGCTTATCCTCCAGGCGATAGGAGTCCGGCAGCATTTCCCCCAGAAGATAGCGCTGGTCCATCCTATCCAATGTTTGCTCAATTTGCCGGAAATAGCAATATCTCTGAATATATGTTACGAGCAGCCATGTACCCAATATGAGAAGCCAAAATATCTCAATCAGTATGAGATTGGAAAAGGAATAACCTGTTACATGCAAAAATATCCCGAGTGTGCACATGCAGAAAATATGTAAAAGTATGAGCAGAAATTTATCCTTTAAAAAGTCAATCAATCTCATACTCTGTACCCCATACCTCTCTTCGTTTCAATCAATCGGGTCACTCCGATACTTTTTAGTTTCTCTCTTATACGTGTCACATTTACGCTCAACGTATTATCATCGATAAACACTTGATTTTCCCATAAATGCTCAATCATATCCAGACGTGGTACTATCTCACCTGCATGTTGAAACAGGTAGTGTAAAATCTTTAGTTCATTTTTAGATAAATCAACACGTTTTTCACCATATTCCAGACAGGTATGTACAAGATCCAGATGCACTCCATGGCAGGTCAAGACTGTGGATTCTTTTGTTTCTGAGATTCTTGTCCGCTTTAAAACTGCGGCTATCCGTGCAAGAAGTATAGGGGCCTGATATGGCTTCGTAATATAATCATCTCCGCCTTTCAACATTCCTGTCAATTCATCCATAGAATCCGTTCTGCCCGTCAGAAAAATAATAGGAATCTCCGACTGTTCCCTGATCTCTGTGCAGATGTCAAACCCCGTGACATCGGGCAAGTTTAAATCAAGCAAAACCAAATCCGGTTTCTTCCTGATTACCTGCTCCGCGACCGAGTCAAAATCCTCCAGTGCAGTCACCTGATAGAGAGCATTCTCTAATAAAATTTTTAACTCTTTTCTGATGACCGGTTCATCCTCAATAACTAAAATATACATATTCGTTTCACTCCGCAACAATAAAACTTATTATAAAAATTGAACCCCGATTGCAATAGAAAAGCAAAGAATTGCACCGAAAAGGAACAGCCAAAATGTCCATTTTGCATTGCAATACCTTAATACATAAGCCAGCTTCGGTTTATTTGGATTGTAAAAAACATCAATTGTAGAACCTTTTGGGAAAAGCTGGGCCAATAACCTTATACTCCTTTCCATTCACTGTATAAGCTACAACCGGCAGGTGAACCGAACTATCCTCACCGCCTCTGGACGCGAGAGTATAGCTTGTTACAGTACCTGTTGTCTTAGCTGTACATTGCCTCTCCTGCACTAGATATTTATAACTTCGCATAAATCCAATTAACAGTAGTACCAGGCCTCCAATCGCAGGCAATATTCCAAAAACAATTTTTATAACTTGTATATCATCCATATTAGTGCCTTACCCCTTTTTATTTTGATTTTACCGCATTTGCAAATTATTGTAAACTTATGCTATCATAAAAATGATACATAAGTAACAATTCAGAACTTATATTATAGGGGATTTTAAACTTGAAATGGGATAGCGCTCTGGTGTAAATGCCTATCAGAGATTGCTGATTACCGAAGGCTCAGGGTAATCGCACATAAATAACTTGGCCGGCTTTTAAGGCTTTTAATGCCCTAAAAGCCGTAGTAATCCACTATAAGTTATTTTCCTGAAGCAGCTGTTTTCTGAACTGTTCGTATTCAGCCCTACAAGATAAACCGTTAAACAAATCTGCAAATATTTTAGAACTTCTGTCAGAATTTAATAGCCACCTTAAAGTCACCATGGCTACCGGCTGCATATTCGAACGCTTTCTCCCATTCTTCAATATGAAACACATGCGAAACAATGCCATCTGTTTTCAGCTTTCCATTCATAATATTTTCAATAACAAAGGGATAACAATATGGACTTAAGTGAGATCCCAGTACATCCAACTCTTTTCTATCCCCAATGATAGACCAGTCTACCGTCGTTTCTTCGCCGAAAACACTAAATTCCACAAATGTACCCAGTTTTCTGATCATATTCAGTCCCTGTTTTACACTTGACGGATGGCCTGTAGCCTCTATATAGACATCACACCCGTATCCATCTGTCAGCTCCAGAACTTTTTCGACCACATTCTCTTTTCCAGGGTTCATCGCAATATCTGCACCGAATTCCTTAGCCTTTTCAAGCCTTTCATCAATTATATCCAGCGAGATCAGTTTAGCTGGATTCTTCATTTTCGCATAAGTAATCATGCCCAGACCCAGAGTCCCTGCACCGGATATTACCACAATATCCTCATTGCCGATTCCAGCTCTGTCTACCGCGTGTTTGGAACAGCCGTAAGGCTCAATAAGTAAGGCCTTTTCAAGTGATAATTCCGCAGGAACCCTTGAAATTACAGCTGTCTTTGGATACCGGACATATTCAGCCATTCCACCGTTATTTTCCTTTTGAAAGCCAAACGTAGCATGAGGCTGACACATCCAGTATTTCCCGGTTTTACAAAATCTACATTTCCCACAAGGAACAATCTGATCAGCTGTAATGCGCTCTTCTGTTTTAAATTCTGTTACATTTTTTCCCACTTCGGCAATCTCTCCCAAAAACTCATGTCCCGGAATAAAAGGAGGTCTTACCCATGCGGGCTGATCTTCATTTCCCCAGAACATTGCTGCCCCATGAAAACACTTTAAATCGCCCGCGCAAATACCACATGCCTCTGTTTTAATAATAATATCATCCGGCCCACACTCCGGAGTTGGGTAATCAATTTCCAGCTTATAGTCCCCTTTCCCATAAGCAACCAAAGCTTTCATCTTTTTAGGTACCGACATTTCAAAACCTCCTCCAAAAATACCAGTTATTTTGCCTCATCCAATGTTAGAATAGCTCCCTTTTGGAGCAAAATTTTCCTCACTTCTTCTGGGTCAACTTTTCTCGGCTGTATTTTATTTTTAGATGCCAGAGCAGCACCTACCCCTGCACCCTGTCCTATTGCCATACATAAAGTCATAATTCTCGTTGACCCAAAGGCAACGGCATCGACACTGATACAACGCCCGGTCATCATCAGTCCATCAATATCCTTTGCAACAGTGCATCCATAAGGAATTCCATACGGTTCTTCTATAGTCTTAGTATAGGTCTTATCGCCCTTTCCACTATGTATATCAATAAAGTAAGAAAACAGTCCGATTGCATCATCCGGTATGCTGCCTGAAACAGCATCTTCCTTTGTGAATTTTTTAATACCCATAATCCGCCTAGACTCCCTGACACCAATCGTTGCATTCACTGATGTGAGATAACATTTTTCAAATCCCGGCACATGCTCCTGAAGCATTTCAATTAGTGGTATGATTTGAAGATGGCTTTCCAGCTCTCCTCTGCTTAAATCATGAACATTACTCCCGTCAAAATTCAAGATTCGAATTGTATTTACAGCTACGGTACCGGGTATAGGCTGGCGTATATAGATCACTGTATCCCTGTCAACGGGGCATTTTGATTCTGATCTAAGCTTTTTGATTGTATTATTCAGCCCAAAGAAAATATGTCCTGGGTTGTTGCGAAAGAACTCAGCATTATACCCAGGTTGTATATGAGTAAGCCCCATGTTGTAAGGCAGCTCTTCCGGATGTTGCTCTATGTAATCACAAAACCTCTCAAAATCAACTCCGCTTAAGTTAAACATTAGCGACGGCGGCTGAAGTTCTCCACTTTCTGACTGTCCCTTCTCATATTCTGCTCCTGCCATATAAGCCACATCACCATCTCCGGTTCCGTCAATAAAGACATCTGCCTCTATTTCAATTTCTGTACCCTTACCGGCAACAATTATACTGCAGAGTCTTCCATCTATCACTTTCGTTTTAACCAGTTCGCAGTGCATTAATAGCTCTACTCCGGCTTCTTTTACCATTTCAAAACATATAACCCTGGAATAAAATGGATGAATTGTGGTAGAAGAAAGATGAAACGGACAGTATTTATGTCCGGCTGTCCCATCTTTTTCTTTGAGCCGTTCTACAAATTCCTCTGCAATTCCACCAACAATTCTTCTTTGATGCATATCGAGAAAAGCTAAAAATGGAAGACCTGAACCAAGCTGTCCCCCAAGATATCCCAGCCGTTCTACCAGTATGACCTCTGCGCCTTCTCTCGCAGCTGCCACAGCAGCTGCAAGTCCTCCGGGACCACCGCCAACAACGGCTACATCTTTTTTAATCATTTCTTTTTTCATATCATTTTTCATATCGCACCTCCTACTCATCTACGTTCGCATTATATACAATGTCAAAATGTCGCCCAGCGGCGTAAAAGGTTCTGGAAAATCCATGCGCACCTATTTCCGAAAGAGCACGGATCCCCGATTTTCCAATTTTCCAGCGGCCAATTGTCAACCTTGGAACCTTATATTGACTGGATGTCAGTCCTAGTACAGAGCACTCCAGATGGTGGAAAAACTCATGGGCCAGGATTAACTCTTCACCATATTTCAGTGATACTCTATTTTCTGCTGCCCACATCTTTACCGACTTTAAATACAGGGTGATTGTCTTTCTTCCTGAATAATATTCACTGAAGCACCTCATACCACCAATGACGTTATCTTTATCAACTTTAATTACTTTCAGACCTTCTTGTTTTATCACTTCCCAGATAGATTTTCCCGGATACTTATCTAGAATATCTGATGCAGCTGCGGCACCTGTATCCCAAGCTCTGTCCGCGATATGGGAAATATCCTCTTGGGGAATCTTATGATAGTGAATATCCCGAATCAGCTCCTGTCTGGATCCTATATGATCGGGAAACGGAAATTCAGTCTTCATGCACTGACCTCCTAGCCTCTTTCATTTTCCGTAGTTTTTGTGCAAATCATAATCAGATTCTCATCACTTTGAGTCCCTGCCAGTTCAACCTCACATAAAGAAAGTATCTGAGACTCACTCTGCATACCCGCCATATCTACAATCCTGCTGCCTGATACTACATAGATATTTGGAATCTCTGCTCCTCCATCTCCATATACAGTGTGTTCCTCCAGCAGATACTTAACATTTTTCTTCCATGCCGATACCGGACAGGCCAGTACCTGTGCATTTTTCTTTTGAAGCCGTATAACTCCATCCCGGTCTACTAAACGAACCGGTTTAACTTTCTTTGTGAAAAAGAGGTGAGAGCGCACCTTTATTTCGCTTGTGACCGCACATATACTGCCGTTGTCAACTTCGATTTTAACCTGGTTCTCCGAAACCTTCAGATTTTCAGCCACCAGCGATTTAATCTCCTCATCCGTTTTTCTTGCCCCCGTCAATTCCTTGGTGCGCAGCTCTGTCGCACCTATAGCAATTGCGCGAACCTTTTGCTGCTGCGTATCAATTTCCACCTTTACTTCAATGGTCTCCGGATTAGCACCTGAGGCAATTGCCTTTCGTTCAGCCTCTCTCCTCACCGCTAATATATCCGCTTCTGTAGGATTCATAATCGTACGTTCTACCATATCCCGGACCATAGCCAAAGCTACTCCTATTGGTGATATTACTGCCGCATTTTTTGCAATTTTAAAAACACATCCAAATTTTTTTCCCAAGTGGGGAACCACTGTGGCTGCCCCTCCCCCGCCTCCAACAAATGTCAGCATATTCTTATCCAGTCCATAATCTTTAATGAAGCTTTCCACAACTTTTCCATTCTTTAAAGCTGACAGACGAAGTACTTCTTCTGCAGTTTCTTTTACACTCATGCCCATGTTTTCAGCCAAGGGTGCCCATGCCTTTTTTGCTGCTTCAATATTTCCTTTTGCATAGCTGTCCTCAGGCACATAGCCTGCAATGTTGGCAGCTCCCGAAAGAGTAAGTGCATATTTCTTGCCATTAGAGCATTCGATATATGCATATTCTGGATCCGTAGAAATCGGGTGTACTGCTTTGAGCACAGGTTCTATAATATTCTCATCCTCTGCAAACACTTCATAATCCAGGTCGGCAATATGGGCACTCCTGGGACCTACGTCCTTTACCTTTCCATTATGGATTTCAATCATGCTTCCTCCGCCGATTCCCACTGTCCGCACATCCAGTGATGTAAGATAAGTCTTGTGCCCCCCGACTTCCGCATACTTAACCGCTACATTTCCATCCTTGACACAGGAAATATCCGTGCTGGTTCCTCCTACTTCGAAAAATATTCCATCTGTCAATTTTTCATACATCAATGCACCTGCCACACCTGCAGCGGGCCCAGACAAAATAGTAAGTATCGGCCTGTGGCGTACCTCATCCACAGTCATAACCCCTCCGTCACAGCGCATAACCATCAACGGTGACTTGATCCCTGCATCTTTAATACTTTTTTCTGTCATATTAGCTGCATCCAGCATTTTGGGTAAAATACTTCCATTAATTACAGCGGTCCTCGTACGGACTTTAAGACCATACAGCTTAGATACATCATTTCCGGCTGTGGAAGGATATCCATATTGATTACAAATCTCGATTGCTTTATTTTCATTTTCAGGGTTGTCTACACTGAATGCCTCCGTTGCTACCATAGCCTGAGCACCCGAATTTTTCAGTTCCTCCAGTGCTCTTTCTATATTTTTCTCAAAACCTTCCTGATCGGCCGAATTGACAACAGCATTGTAAGAGTGCAGATATTTACCTGATGCAAGTTCGATATCTCCTATAGTTGTGTCACTTTTTGCCTTCAGCCCCTGCACACCGCTGCTGAGAGTAATAATGCCTACCTGAGATACATCTCCCTCCAAAAGTGCATTCGTAGCCTGTGTTGTCCCATGGGCAATAAAAGTAACATCCTCCGGAGCAATCTGATACTTTTCCATGATTTCCTTCAGCACCTTAACAATGCCGGCCGCCACACCTTCCTTGGCTGTATGAGTTGTAGGCATCTTGACACTTCCGATCAGCTCGAAAGTGTCATTATTAATTGCTACAGCATCTGTGAATGTCCCGCCTACATCAATTCCAATTCTAACCTTCATCTTCGTCTCCTTTTACATATATATAAATGTTAGTATAATCACCGTTGCTGCCGTAACAATCCAGTTTGGAAGCTGCATCGGATTAGAGGTTGTTACAGGATCATACCCAACAAAGTTAGACGCCCAGACAACTTGTGTCGATGTCGGACAAGACTGGGAGGGCCAACGGAATGCTGCATAAAATACTGCCGACAAAGCTGCCACCGGAAGTACTCCTACCGCCAGCATACTGGCTGCCAGACCCGCTCCAAGTCCCATCAGATTGAACGGTCCACGGTATAATCCCAGTGGGCACAGAATACATACAAAAGCAATCAGTCCCCAAGCAGAATGCGGGGTAATTGCAACCATAAATGGCTTTATTACAGCCTGTGTTGTGGGAGCTGTCATAGCATTTAAAATCATACCAATTCCAAACATCAGCGCAACAGTAGGTGCGCCCTCTTTAAATCCTTCATAACAGCTCTGTACGATTAAATTAGAGAACTTAGACCACTTTCCTCTGAATGTAAATACTATTGCCCAAACGATACCGATAACAAATACCGTTGTTGCCTCCAGCTTAAAAATTAACATGACTGCAACTACAACCACAGGCGTCAGGCAGGCTAGAACTCCCCGCCAGCCCTTCACATAAGTACTCTTAACTTCCTCCTCTTCCTGCTCCTTTTTAACCGGAGCGGCGAACGCGTACTTTATACCATTTTTTTTAAAACTATAGGTCAAATAAACAAATGTAAACAGCAGACCTGCTATGAAAAGAATTACGGCGCAAAGATTAATATCCTTGGCCTCTACCCCTGTTATCCCGGTAATGGCTGCTATGTTGGCAGGATTCAGAGAATACCCTGCCGACATGGCAGCTAAAAATGTATTACATGCAACTATCGGTGGGATTCCAATAGACATCATAATAGGCAATACTATAGTTCCAACCATCGCAACCGCACCTGTCCCATATAAAACAGTAAACAAAAATGCTGTTACAGCACACAATGCCAGTGAAATGAGATAAGGCTTATCTCCCCCCAGCTCGGCGGCATTTTTAATAATCACATCAGTAACACCTGTACGGTAAAGTATCTGAGAAAGCCAGCAACTAAACAGAATTGCCACATATGTACCTGCAAGTTTCAAAGCTCCACCGGATATAACATTTGTAAGTATTCCTTCTTCTCCCGTGAGAGGCAGCCCGGCTGCAACTGCTATCGCCACGGCCATTACCGGAAGCGCCAGAACTGCTGGGATCTTTCTCATCATCATTAATGCTGCTATTAAAATAAAAATCAATACAATAATAATCCCTGTTATCATAACAATCTCCTTTCTGCTCCTTTTATTAAATGGTTCCACTGCCTTAGCTTACAATTATTACCTCCTTTCATTTTATTAATACAATCCAATAAATAAAACCATTTCATATAACGGATTATATTATTTGAGGTATGAAAAGTCAATTGAATTATTCACAAATGTCGTATTATGTATTTATTTCAGCATTTTTCATTAAATTTATGTATGCGTTTTGTCTGTTTTAACCAAAAAAGTCGATCCAGCTCATTTACTGATCGACTTTCTATTTCTATATTTAAACGGCACCAACAAATTCTGTAATATAATTAAGTGCAGCCCCGGCTGCAATTGCATCTTTTTTATATTTACTAACCCTTATATATTTCTTATTATAATCAAAAGAACTTAATGCCTGAACTCGGTTTCGAATATCTTCGATATAGGGATCCAGGTATTCTCCCATATATCCCCCTAAAATAATTGTACAGTCAAATAAAGTCTGAAGATGATTGATCGTAAGTGCCAGAGACTCCAGATATTTCCCCCAGGACTGTGTTGCCTGTGGGTTCTTCTTATCCAGCTCTTGGAAAAAGTCTTCAAGATTTCCTTCGCACATATTTGAAAGAACCGTTGCAGAACAATAGGCATCCACACATCCCCTCTGTCCACAATAACATTCTCTTCCTCCCGGATGGATTTTAATGTGGCCCACTTCACCTCCGTGTAATGTTTCTCCTGTATAAACTGAGCCATTCACCACAACTGCACCGCCTACATTATTACTCAGCATCAGATAGAAGGCATTTTCTTCAATTCCTCCCAGCCATGTTTCCGTAATCCCTGCTGCGTTTGCATCGTTAAATAATGCCGTCCTGTATGGGATATATTTTGAAAACTCTGAGCATGTGGCTCCTGTAAAATTCAGTATTTTTCCGTAAAATACCTCCTGATTGTCCTTCGTAATCAACCCAGGAACACCGATTCCTACTCCGAGTATAGCTTTTGCACGTTGCTTTGCTTTGGACACAGTCTGCTCCACCATCCTGCCGATTTCTTTATAATATTTGTCCGTCCTCTGAAAAGGAACTCTTTTTCGTATTCTGGAAATAATCGTTCCTTCAAGGTCTACTGCTAAAACTGTAATATGATTCTTCGTGATGTCAATCCCGATTGCAATCCTTGCATCAGGAACTATATCATAAGACTTTGCTCTTCTCCCCCCAGTATGTCCTATAGAACCCGATTCTCTGACCAAACCTTCATCTTGCAGTTCCTCAAGATTCTGTATCACGGTAGGAAGACTTAATTGCAACTCCCTTGCAATATCCTGTCTGGAAAGGTTTTTATGTTCACGTAGAAGTTGATAGATATTTGACCGATTCAATTTTTTTATTTCAAGATTTGCTGATGTCTTTTGTCTTATCATTCTGTCCTTCCTCTATAAACCAAATTTGTTATTTATAAATCCGTTTTCTAAATCCGTTTTTATAATTATAAACATAAGTAGCTTAAAGTTCAAGTATTTTCCACTTTTCTGCATACTTAAAAAGACCTATAACAGTATTTTAAAACTGCTACAGGTCTTTTGTCTGCTTATCGTCCTACATTATTTTATTTCTATATTCATTAGCGGATACCCCTGTTACTTTCTTAAAAACCCGTGAAAAGTGTGCAATATCCAGAAACCCAACTTCCTCCGCTATATTCCCAATCCTCAGAGATGGATCCCGCAAGAGCTCTTTAGCCTTGTCAATTCTGATATTATTCAAAATATCAGAAAAGCTTTGCCCTGTCTGCCGATTTAAAAGTTTACTCAAATGCCATTGGCTTACATATGTATGCTCAGCCACATCTGAAAGCTTTAGTTTCTCTCGATAGTTTTCTTCTATATAAACAAGGGCATTTTTTACAATAAAATTATTTGCCGGAGAATTTAAGATATCCTTTTTTCCTGTCCCTTCCGGGAGTCTGGCCGGCTGATATTCCTTAAGACGGTCTGTCATCACTTCCATAGCCTCTTCCAGTTCATCCATCTTAGAGGGCTTCAGCAGAAATCTGGCGACACCAAGGCGAATAGCCTGTTGGGCATAATCAAAGTCCCTGTAACCTGTCAGGATACAGACCTGCATCTGGTCATGCTGGGATTTGATTCCGGCCAGCATAGTAAGTCCATCCATCTGAGCCATGGCAATATCTGTAAACACAATATGAGGTTTTTCCTTTTCTATTAACTCCAATCCTTCTTGTCCGCTGCCGGCAGTCCCCACCACCTGGCAATTCCACTTTTCCCAGTTCATGCCCCTGGTCATTCCTTCCAGTATCACCGGCTCATCATCTATCAAAACCACTTTATACATCTCACACCTCTGCACCCTTTAGCAGCAGACACAATTATCCTTTGATTGCCCCCGCTGTCATACCTTTAATTATATACTTCTGGAGAAAAATGTAAACGATTAGTATAGGAATGACTACCAGTGTAACCGCTGCAGCCATAAGCCCATAATTGGTACCCTCTCTGGAAGTCAGCTCATTTAACAACCTGGTAATACCATACTGATTCCCCCGCAGCATAAATGTCTGCGTAAACAAATCATTGTAGCTCCAGAGAAAACTGAAAATTCCCACAGTTGCAAAGGAGGGTTTCGAAAGAGGCATAATGACCTTCCCAAATATCTGGAAAATATTTGCCCCCTCCATGTAAGCTGCCTCCTCCAATTCCACCGGCAGCCCTTTTATGTAGCCGCTTAAGACTACAATGGCAAAGGACATATTCCCTGCAATCTGGGGCAGAGCCGTAGCCAGCAATGACTTCCAGAGAACCGGAGTGTTTACGATTCCCCAGCGCGCCATCAGCTGGAAAACCGGTATGATTGTGGCAAAGACCGGAAACATCATGCCGGCTATTACCAGGTTATTCAATAAATTTTTCCCCAGAAATGTATACCGCACAAGTGCATAAGCTGCCATCCCCGCCAGCACAATCACCACCAGTGCCACCGTGATGGAAATAATCAGACTGTTACGGTAGGCACCGAACACATCCAGCCGCCCGAAAGCCAGCCGGTAATTGTCCATGGAAAACCTTTCCCCAAGAGGGAGTGAAAACGAATCCGATACAATGATTTTTTTATCTTTGAAAGAGTTCAGCACAACCCATATGATAGGGTAAATCGTAGTCAGCGCCCAAAGTGAAAGCAATACAAAGATACCTGCCTGACCAGGGTGTAGCTTTTTCTTCTTCATGACTTTTCCTCCTAGTAATCTTTCTCTTTGAAAACTGTATTGACAACTTTTGAAAGAATCACCCCCAGAACTACAATCAAGATTGCTATAGTACTGCTGTAGTCCACATCCGATACATTAAACACCTGATAATACATATACGTTCCGGTGAGCCATGTCCGGCCGAAAGGTATTCCTTTCGGGAACATTACCCAGGGCAGGTCAAAGACCTTAAGAGCTCCGGTCACCGCCAGTACGATACAGGTGCAGATTACATTGTGCAGTAAAGGAAGCGTAATATAGCGGACTCTCTGCATTCTGGTTGCACCATCAATTGCTGCCGCCTCATAAAGTTCATCAGATATATTGTTCAAGCCGGTAACCAGGATAATAAAGTAGAATCCTACATATTGCCAGGTTACAGGAATCATCATCGTTATTAGTGCATGTGTTTCATTCTTCCAGTCTATCAGTCCCTTAGAGCCCAATGCTCCAAGCAGCTGATTAATCATACCTTTGTCATACAGGAAAATCAAATTAAAAAGTAGCCCAAGTGCCGTAGCCGAAATCACAATTGGAAAGAAAAATACAATTCTAAAAAACTTGCTTCCATGTTTTACATTGTCAACCAGAATTGCCAAAAAAAGAGCAATGCCAACCTGGCCCACAATCGTTACAAGAATCATAATTAGTGTATTTTTAAGCGCAATTCTCATATTTTCATCTTCCACCATCCTAGTGAAATTCAGATACCAAGGATCATTCCAGCCCTTTGCCGCCGTTCCCAATCCTCTGATATTTTGAAAACTGTTAACAATATTTTTTATAAATGGATAATACAGAAATACTATCATAAACAAAAACGCTGGAACCAGAAAAAAAACCAATGGCTTTTTATTTTTATAAATATTAGGCATAACATTACTCCTTTACAAGGCCGAATGGCCATACAGGTATACCCGAAGGGTGTTACTCCTTTACAAGGCCGAATGGCCATACAGGTATACCCGGAGGGTATTTCTCCTTTTACGGGCCCAATGGCTATTATAGAAATGGCTGTCACACCGGGTTTGTGCGACAGCCATTTCTATCACTTATTGCGCCGATTCTTCAGGAGTATAGTCTTTTATAAGTGTCAGAACTTCGGATACTGCATCTTTTATTTCTACTTTTCCGGTTACCAGATTCGGCATGCCGTCAAATACCGGAACCCTGCATTCTGTAGGAATCTGATCCTGTACCGCACCTGCAATTCCAGTGATACCGTTTACCATCTCAAGGCCTGATTTCCCCAGGCTGCTCAGCTGGCTTTCATCCACCGTAGCGCCGTCTTTTAATGCCGTTGCAGATGTCTGTGCAAATTTTGACACCATTTCATTGGTTGTCATATACTCTACAAAGCTAACTGCTGCCTCTCTCTTGTCCGGATTGTCCCAAGCCTTTTTTGTAATATAGTATCCAGAAGAAAGTCCGCCAATAATATCCGTTGCCTTGCGGTCACCCTTTGCCGGGACATAGGTAACTGTAAAGTTGTCGATATCATCCGTAGCTTCCTCGATACCGCCAAGTTTCCAGGAACCATCAATCAAAAATGCTGCCTTCCCATCCAAAAATGCCTGGAAGGTTTCATCGTCTGTCCCTGAGAGAGTGTTGTCCGGGAAATAGCCCTTTTCGTACATTGTCTTGATATCACCAATGCCGTCTACCCATGCTTTTCCATGTTCGTCATCCACACTTTCAGGAAGTACGTTATGTGTTGCCGGTGAAAGCTGGTTGTAAATAGTAAATTCAAACCAGTAATGGGGAATCTGTGCAAGTGAAGCTGCAACAGGTGTATATCCGGCATCCTTAATCTTCTGGCAGTCCTCCATAAATTCATCCCAAGTGGTAGATGCATCCGGCACTTCAACACTTGCCGCATCCAATACAGTTTTATTCACATACATCCCTTCCCAGTATCCATTTACCGGAACAGAATAGTTCACGCCGTCCACCGGAGATGCCCCCATAAGTTCGTCCTTCATATTGTCGGCATATTCCGGGTATTCCTTGCGGATCTCATCGATAGAAATCACTTTTCCGGCCTCTACAAAAGAGTTGGAATCCATGCCGTTGAAATAGAAGAGTACATCTGGTTCTGAACCCACCTCAAAGTCTGCAGCCACTCTGGCTTTAAAGGTCTCGTCAGAAGTTGCCGAAGAATCATTGACGCTGTTGCCTGTCTCCTCCTGCCAGCCCTCTACGGCATCTTTAAAGTTCTGGGCATTTGTGTCATTCCCTGCAAAAGTGGTCGTAATATCCAGTGTTACACCACCGCTCTTCTCCTTGGACGCGGATTTTCCACTGTCATCCTTTGTGTCCCCTTTGTTCCCACAGGCTGCAAGCGAAAGCACCATGGCGCAGGTTAATAAAATTGCTGCCGATTTTCTCTTCATACCTTAAACCTCCCTTTCTTAATATAATCATTATACGAAAGAGTATCGTCATAGTGAATAGACAGCATTGCCATTTATTGTTTTTTCTTGTTACTTTTGACACTATCTGGGAATGCAGAAATATCCGGCGCTTAGTCCAAGCGAGATGGAGTAGCGTGCAATTGAGCTTGCCCTCCTGAATAATTGTCTACCCTTCATCCGGAAAATAACGTAAAAGTGTAAGTGTACTGACAGTATATCCCTCGGCATTTGTCTGAATCTTAAGTCCACAGCCGGGGCCGTAAATAATTTTCAGACGCTGATTCACATTGCGTATTCCGATACTTACAGATTTTTCGTCCCGTTCTATACCTCCTCCCAGAAGGTATTCAATTTTTTTCTCATCTGCCGGTAAAAGAACACCGTGATTCTTTATTTCAATAATTAGAGTATCTTCATCACGAAGTATTATGTTAATGTGGATAATAATCCGGTTTTGTTCATCCACCCCGTGTTCCACGGCATTTTCTACAATAGGCTGTATAATCAGACGGGGAACCTTGACCTGCAGGAGATTATTGTCAATGTTTTTGTGAATTTCCAGCTTATCTTCAAAACGGCGGGCTATGATATACAGGTAGGCATCCATATAGCTAAGTTCTTCCGACAGGGCTATATAAGAATTCTTTTTACGGTCCAGTGTTGCTTCCAGCATGGTGGACAAGGCCTCAATCATGCCGCTGGCCTTATAGTTCCCGTTCATACGTGCCTCCCAGTTGATGATTTCCAGGGTATTGTTCAGGAAATGGGGATTTATCTGGGATTGGAGCGCTTTAATTTTAGCATCGCGCAAAGCCAGTTCCTCAGAATATATGGTGTCAAACTGATGCTTCAGCTCCGCAGACATCTGGTTGAAGGCTTCCCCCAGATAAACCATCTCCCGGCTGTTTCCAATCTGGCACATGGCGAAGCCAAGATTCCCATTCTCTATTTCTCTGGACGCATCCACCAGCTCTGACACAGGCCTGGTAACCTCCCTGTGAAAGAACCAGATTACAAGAAGAATCATCGGAATCATAGAAACAAGGAAGAAACCAATAATGTAAGTGAAGTTCTGTTCATTCATCACGGAACGGGTATCCAATGACAACATAAATTCCATGTCGTGACTTTCAAAGCGGAGCTTATTATAAACGTAAGTATTTTTCTGTCCAATATTGTGAACCTTGTGGTCATTCGTGTCATTTAGCTCGTAAAAGCTCCGGATACTTCCCGGTTCGCCTGAATTGGTATCTGCAACCTGCTGCCCATCCAGATAGACTTCATAGCCCTGGTAGCCCATGATGCCCTCAAAACTCTTAAACATTGCCGAAGGATCCAGCTCCATAATAATAACAGCAAAGGGCTGAAACCCTGTGGTCATCATATTTCGAACCATGTAAATATTTCCCCCCACATTTAGAAAGAGAATGTCTGTATCCAAGCCTTTAGCTTCTTCGTGTACCTTATCTAAAACCTCGGTTTCAAAATATTGTACCCGGTCAAAGGTACCGCTCTTGATATTGCTATATGTATAATATATTTCATCAGGGTCTGAATTGAAATATACCATGGTTGTCAGAAACGAAGTATTATAGCGGTACTGGTCATTTAAAAAGTCTGTAACCGTATTGTAAAGCTGTCTCTTCCTTTGCCCTATACTGTCCTCACCTACATTATACTCGGTATATGCATCCCGGATTACATTCAGATAAGAGGCATTCCTCGACGCGCCTACCGCATCGGAAAAATTCATTTTACAGATTTCGGCCGCCTTCTCGGCAGAAACAGATATATTCTCTTTCAGATGGGATTCCAGTTTGTCAGAAATATAAAAGAACATGACAGAAGCAGCCAGTGTCAGCGGCAGAAGCCAGCCGGCCACCAGCATCACAATCATGTTCCATTTCAGCGGATACTTTCTACCCGCTATTTTCCTGAATTTTCTTCCTATACTTTCCATGTGATTATTATATAATACAATCATGCTCCCGTAAATATTTCCAGGTACTTTTCGAATATCTCACATATATTTGCTGCATCGGCCCGGCGGTCCATTTCACAAAAAATCCTAAGCAGCGGTTCAGTCCCAGAAAACCGGGCACTGATCCAGCCTCCATTTTTGAAATATACTTTACAGCCATCCAGATAGGATACCCTGTCGATTTCACAGGGTAACTCCGGCAACTCTTTATCTTCCAGAAGAATTTTATAAATACTTTCCTTCTTTTCATCCGTAAATTTATAGGAGCGCTCTTCCATATAAACCTTTCCAAATTCTTCTTGTACATCCCGGTAGAGTTCGGAAAGTTTTTTTCCGGTAACAGAAATCATCTCCACCAGCAAGGCGGCAGCATAAATTCCGTCTTTCCCATGGATGTGTCCGCGCACTGTAAGCCCACCGGAGGACTCCCCCCCTATCACAGCATCGGTGGCCTGCATCTTGGCTGAAATATGTTTGAATCCTACAGGAACCTCGTAGCAGACTTCCCCAAATGCAGCCGCCTCTCTATCCAACACGTGAGTGGTGCAGATGTTTCGGACCACAGGTCCTTTCCATCCTTTATACCTCACTAGATAAAAGTATAAAAGCACCATAATATCATTGGGGTGCAGAAATCTCCCTTCATCATCAATCACACCGATTCTGTCCGCATCCCCATCTGTTGCCAGTCCGATATCACAGTGACGCTCCAGCACATAAAGCTGAAGACTTCTCAGTGTATCTGCATTGGGGGCCGGAAGTTTTCCTCCAAACAAAGTGTCATGCCGTCCGTTTATCGCAGCCACATCACATCTGGCCGTCAAGAGTATCGTTTTCAATGAAGTCTCACTTACCCCGTACATTGGATCAAGAGCAATCCTCAGATGCCGCCTCCTGATTGCATTCATATCCACCGCAGTGATAATATTATCCAGATACTCATTGAGAGGATATATTTCTTCAATCAGGCCCGCTTCCTTGGCCTTACTGTACGCCATCTCTTCGACGGGAATATCTGTAACATCCTCGATATACGCTTCAATCTCCATAGTCTGCCGTTCATCCGCATCTCTCCCCCCGTAAGTAAATACTTTAATTCCATTGTAAATAGCTGGATTGTGACTTGCTGTTATCATCATTCCATAATGAAGCCGGTGCTTCATCACATAGAACATCACAAGCGGAGTTGGAACAGACTGATTAATCAGACTGGCCTTAATACCCTGGGCAGCAAATACCTGTCCCGCCCACTGCATGGCCTCCTTTGACAAAAAACGCCTGTCGTACCCAAGGACAATTCCTTCACTTTTGACTCCCTCTTCTTTCATCTTATCTGCAATTGCTCTGGATAAAATCTGAATGTTCTCTTTGGTGAATTCATCACCGATTACTGCACGCCAGCCTCCTGTACCGAATTTAATCATCTGTTTTTCCTCCCATACGTACAATTATCTGATGAACCGTGCCCTCCTTCATCTGTGGTATCTCTGAAACCTCTTTTCCATCCAGCAGCACAGATCTGATTCCCTTCATAACCCCATCCGGATTCTCCACCCTGATTTGATATTCTGCATTTCTCCACCGGCGTTTTACCGCAAATTCTTTCCATTCTCCGGGAATACAGGGATCAATCAAAAGGCTGTCCATCTCCGGGCGTATTCCCAGAATATAATGTGTGACTGCAAAATATGCCCAGCCGCCGCTTCCTGTCATAAATGGATGACGTGCCCTTCCATAACATTCATGGTCCTTTCCCATAATAAACTGGCAGTAGGAATAGGGCTCTGCTTCCCGTATCTCAATCTTATCATTCTGGTAATAAGGACAAAGTGCGTCATAAAATTTCACTGCCTTGTCCCCCCTTCCCAGAACGCACTCGGCCGCCCAGGCCCAGGGATTAGGATGACTGAATACAGAAGCATTTTCTTTCAGCCCCGGACATACCCGGGTGACAAATCCAATATCATCGTCTCTTTTTGTATAAGCCGGAGCATTTAGCTGCAGTCCATAAGGGGTATACAGCCATTTTTCCACACTATCCATGGCTGCCGCGCCACGCCCAGGTTCTGCTGCCCCGGAAAGTACCGCCCAGGCATTGGATTCCAGATGAACTTTTCCCTGTTCATCCTCCATAGTGCCAATTGACTTTCCATTCTTTGTAATTCCGCGTATATACCACTCTTTATCCCAGAGCTGTTCGCTGGCCTTTTTCACCTGTTTGCCCATATCTCTATATTTCTTTATATCTCCATCGATCTCCCAGCCCTCTGCTTTATCCTGAAGGTATTCTGCAAGCTCCAGAAAATTGGAAATAGCCCAGTAATGCAGAAATGTGACAAGAGCACTCTCTCCACCGCCCAGGTTCAGACAGTCATTCCAATCCGCCCGGAGTCCTTTGCAGATACCCGTTTTGCCCACTTGTTCATGAGAAAAATCCAGAATACGTTTCATATGCTCGTAAACCGTATCTTCACCGCCATCTGCATAAGTCACCTTTTCTTTTAAAAACTCCATCTCTCCGGTTTCTTTTACATATTCAACTATAGAAGGAACCAACCACAGGGCATCATCTGAGCAGGCCTGCTCCAGCTTATGTACGCGGTCTTTTTCTGCTGTGGGGACAACAGTCGGGGAATCTGCATACTCCGGCTTTACATCCGGGTCAAACCATTCCGGTTCAAAAAGATGAAGTCCATAGCCTCTTGTTGTCAACGCTCTGAGAAGCTGCAGAATCCTCTGCCGGCATTTTTCAGGGTTGGAATGCGGTACGCACATGGCATCCTGCGCCGTATCCCTATACCCTAACCCAGTTCTTCCTCCGACTTCAATAAAAGATGCAAATCTGGAAAACATTACATTGATTTCAGCCTGATATAAAGTCCATGTATTGGTCAGCACATTCATTCCCTTATCCGGAGTCTGAATCTGAAGACTACTCAACTTATCATCCCAGTAATCTCTAAGTTCCCGGTAAGACTGATCTACTCTATTCAGGTTCGAATACTTTTCCCGAATCCTCAGTCCTTTTTTCCGATTTCCTGACCCCAGCATAAAAATTAGCCGAATACTTTCCCCTGCTTCCAATTTCAGATTCTTTTGAAAACTACCGCAGTGATTATTGCCCGCCTCCGCTGAACCTGTACATTGCCCTTTAAGCACTGCCTCAGGATTTTGCTCTGTGTGATAAAGTCCCAGAAAACTATCTCTTAAAGTGTCATAACCGTCCGGCCGGAAGGACGCTGTGAAATACTGCTCCTTTCCCGGCTCGTAAAACATTTTCTGTTCAATCACACCGTCCTGATAGCCGGCTCCGGCACAGTACATACTCATCTGAAAGTTCTGATTGTCACTTGCAACGCCATGAAAAGAAAACTCACAGAAAGAAAATATTTGCAGCTCTCTCATTTGGCTGCCGGCATTTTCCACAGTAAAATCCCACAGCAGTACATCTTCTCCCAGGGGAATTGTCAACCGCATTTCCGTTTCTATGTCCGCATATCTGCTGAAATACCTGCTGTAGGAAAGTCCGTGACGACAGCTGTAATCCACCTGTTCCAGCGGTTTTCCCACAGGCTGCCAGGTAGCACTCCAATAATCCTTTGTCTGCGTATCCCTGAGATATAAATCAAATCCCGGACGGTCCATGGGAACTGCGTTTCCCCTGAATCTGGTCATCCGGTGATACTCGGGGGATTTGTGAAACATATATCCTCCTGCAGTCTGGTTTATTACAGCACAAGTGTCTTCCACACCGAGATAATTTGTCCATGAAACCGGTACATCTACACGCTCAATTACATATTCTCTGTTTTTTTCATCAAAAAAACCATATTCCATACAAAGACATCCTCCACTCACTATATTTTCGAGCCTGGCTCTGAATAGTTACGATACTTTTATTATAGAGAGTTCATACTTTGTATGGAATAGTCATTCCTGTTAATATTTGATTTATCTTGGCTATAATTATAACTGTGTCTTCTTTTAGCATTAGTTTTAGAAGGAAGGAACTACAGCTCCTTCATATTTGTCTTCCATAAACTTTTTCACAGTATCACTGGTAAGTGCTTTAATAAGTGCTTTTGTTTTATCACTGTCTTCATCTCCTGAGCGGACTGCAACAACATTGCTGTAGGTTGTTGCCGCAACAGAATCTGCATCCTCTGTTGCCAGGGCGTCGGATACTTTTAGCCCTGCCTCAATTGCATAGTTTCCGTTGATGACAGCTATATCCGCATCCTGTAAGGAGCGTGGAATCTGGGCAGCTTCAACCTCAGTGATTTTTAAATTCTTCGTATTCTCTACAATATCGTTTTTGGTTGCGTCCAGCTCTACACCATCCTTTAAAGTAATAAGGCCATTGTCAGCCAATAAAAGAAGTGCTCTGGCTTCATTGGAGACATCGTTGGGAACTAAAACCTCAGCACCGTCTGCAAGATCATCCAAAGATTTTGTCTTTCCCGCATAAATGCCGAAGGGCTCATAATGGATTGCCCCTGCACTTACAAGATCGGTTCCGTTTTCTTCATTGAACTGATCCAGGTATGGTTTGTGCTGAAAGTAATTGGCATCCAGATCTTCGGAATCAAGCGCCAGGTTTGGCTGAACATAATCTGTATATTCTTTGACTACCAGTTCATAGCCCTCTTCCTTCAAAATATCTTTTGCAGCATCCAAAATCTCCGCGTGAGGTGCGGGAGTTGCACCCACAGTAATCTTTTCCAAATCTCCAGATTTTTCCTTTGATTCTGTTGTGGTTTCTGTTTTGTTAGTATCAGATTTTTCACTGTTGTCTGCGCATGCGGTAAGTACTCCTATTGTAAGAGCCGCAGCGGCAAGTACATATAATGATTTCCTCATAGTCATATCCTCCTTGATAAATTTTATGTTGTAACGCCTTTGGGCGGTTACTACTTAATTCGTTTGTCGCTTTTTCTAGATAAGCCCATCCCCGCTTCCTGGATAATTTGGACAATAATAACCAGAATAGCCACTGTAATAAGCATCATGTTTGTCTCATATTTATAATATCCATATCGGATGGCAATATCTCCGAGACCTCCGCCGCCTACAAAACCAGCCATAGCAGAATATCCTAAAATAGTCGTAATAGCCAGTGCCGCTCCTACCAGCAGGGAAGGCTTTGCTTCGGGGAGATAGACTTTCCAGATGATCTGAAAGGTGGAAGCTCCCATAGATTTTGCCGCTTCAATGATTCCTCCGTCTACTTCCTTAAAGGAAGATTCTACAACCCTGGCTACATAGGGTGCGGAAGCTAAAGTCAAAGGAGGGATTACCGCCGTTGAGCCTAAAGTGGTGCCTACGATCATCCTTGTAAGAGGAAGCATCATAAGAAGAAAAATAATAAAAGGCACGGAGCGGATCAGATTTATAATTATGCCCAGGGGCTTGTGAAGCCACGGCATTGGATGAATCCCGTCCTTATCCGCAACAATGAGAATGATGCCCAAAGGAATTCCTATCACATAGGCCAGTAAGGAAGAGACCGCTATCATGTACAGTGACTCCAGGGTTCCTGTTAAAAGCATTGAAATAGTTGCCGAATCAAATGTCATAATCCTTTACCTCCTCATGTGATATTTTTGCTGTTTTCAAATAATTAAGTACCCGGTTCTGCTCTGTCTCATCCTCCGGCAGCTGAATCACCATCTGCCCCATGGCAGTCCCGTGAATATCTCTTGTCTCTGCATGCATAATGTTGACCGGAACCTTACAGGCTAAAATTAAATTGGCAAGAACCGGCTCAAAAGAAGAGCGTCCGTCAAAGGAAATCCTGACCTGTCTGGAACCTCCAAACCGGCTGACTTGTTCTGCCGCATCCCCCAAAATAAGCTGGCGGCCGATTTTAGATTTTGGCTCCGAAAATATCTCTGCCACAGAGCCAACCTCCGCAATATGGCTTTGGTCAATGATCGCCACCCGATCACAGATTGCTTCTATAACAGACATCTCATGTGTGATGACAACCACCGTAACCCCCATGCTCTTGTTAATTTCCTTTAACAAATCCAAAATAGACTTTGTAGTATTGGGATCCAGAGCACTGGTTGCCTCGTCACAGAGAAGAATCTTTGGATTAGTGGCCAGAGCCCTTGCGATAGCCACTCTCTGCTTCTGCCCTCCCGAGAGCTGTGCTGGATAAGCTTTTGCTCTATCCTCCAGCCCGACGACCTTCAAAAGATCCTTCGCTCTGTTTACAGCCTTCTTCCTGGGCCATTTGGCGATTTCCAGAGGAAAACAGACATTCTGAAGCACATTTCTCTGGTCCAGCAGATTAAACTGCTGAAAAATCATTCCCATAGCTTGTCTTGCCATCCTCTGTTCCTTTGGACTCATGGCAGCCAGGCTCTCATTTTCAAAAAACACATCCCCCGATGTAGGTATCTCCAGGTAATTGATACAGCGGACAAGCGTACTTTTCCCTGCTCCACTGAGACCGATGATTCCAAATATCTCCCCTTCCTCAATGGACAGGTTGATATCATCTAAAGCCTTAATAGGGCCGTTTGCAGTCTGGAACTCTTTTCCAAGTCCAACCAGCTTAATAATAGGTTCTGATGACTCCATATCTCACTTTCCTTTCTTAAAAGGGGACTGTCCCCTTTGCAGTTATTTCCTATTACATAAAAAAGCCGCAAGCCCTGCACAGACCTGCGACCTGATAATCCTGCATTTTTACTGCAGCTGCCAAATATCAATCACATCCCATACAAATGAAAATCTATTATCGATTTTTTGCACACTCTGAAACACAACACATCATCATACACATGCTGTCCATCAGGGTAATATTCATCTGCATGGCTTTCCACTGATTCATAACGGCAACTCCCTTCATATCTCCTATAGGTAAACTAAGGATTAAATGAATGCTTCTTATGAGGCGTATTTTACCTTTTCTTTAAGAGTTTGTCAAGACTTATTTCTCCTTTTTCTAATCCTCCAGTGGCCTGGACTGCCTGTCCATATCTCCGATATGAACAAAGCTGATATGAAAGAGGCATCAATCATTTCTGACTGATGCCCTGTAAAACATATTGGCTGTTTATGTTGTATACTATTTAAGAAGTGCATCCTTCTTTTCAAGGATTTCTGCTGCAGCCGTACATGCCGCACAATCACAATGCTGCGCTCCGGCAGTCTTGATTTCCTTTGCGTGTGCCGCCATATTTTTAGCATTCTCAGCTCCAAAAATCTGTATTCCGTCTTCAGATTCGGCAAGGCCTATTAACCCATCAATCGGTGTGACATCTTCTTCCAGCTCTTGAATATATTTTTTTGTCTCTGCGGCCTCTTCTCCCGTTCCAATAGCATCCAACCAGATCTGTGCCGCCGCTTTTGCCTCAGCACTGCATGATGGTGCACTCATTAAGTCGTGTGTTTTCTCAACAGCATAATCTAATACTTCTTTCTCCATGATTGTTCGTCCTTCTTTCCTATGAAATTTATCTCTATGTTAGCACAAATTCTTCCTATTGTATACGAACCCATTGTTTAATACCTAAAATTCTTTTTTTATTCATTTATTTAGCTGTGAATAATAACGCTTAAGCTGCTCTTCAATCTCCGGGTTCTGCTCAAAAAACTCCAGCATAGCCTGGATTCTCAGCACACTGGACGAACATATCATATGTTCCACCAGCTCCGTTTCCACTAAGGGATCTGCGCTTCCAATCAAAGTAAAAAAGCGCTCCATGATATGATGGCGCTCCAGCAGATATGCGCCGCTCTTTCTTCCATCCTCTGTCAGCAAAATACTATCATGCTTATCGTATTTTAAATATCCAAGCTCAACAAGCTTGGATATCATTTTTGACGCGGAAGATGGACGGACATGAAGACTTTCTGACAGCTTATTGACACGCGTGTAGTTTTCCACCCGGCATAACCGATATACCATCTCAAGATAATCCTCCAGAGCAGGCGTAAGCCTCCCTTCATTTTGTTGCTTCAGCTGATAACCGCGAACAGTATGAAATTCGTTTTCTATAGGTTTACTCATAAGCCTCCATCCTCTATGCCAGATTTTTGTATCATTCATTTGTAACACTTTATGCTTTCACTTCATAAATTAGTCATAGGAAACGGCATTTCCCACCCCTAACAAACAGACAGCCCAATTTCAAATATATGGTTTAGGAGGATTTTACCGTGAATACCACTCAAATATCATTAGATAAGCTTCCAATTGGAAAAAAAGCAAACGTTTCCGCCCTAATCTCCGACGGTGCAGCCAGAAGGCGTATGCTGGATCTTGGTATTATTGACGGAACCGAAATAAAACCGCTGTATAAAAGCCCTTCCGGTAACCCTGTTGCCTATCTTATTCGGGGTGCTGTCATTGCGCTGCGTTTGGACGTATCAGAAAAAATCATGGTATCAGTCACGGAGGAGGAGTCATCATATGGGGTTAACTAATACTTCGACAGGAGCTGGAGTCTTAAGCCACTGCGGCTTATATATCGAAAAGGCAACACTGCAAGATAAGGTTATAGCTTTGGCCGGAAATCCGAATGTAGGGAAAAGTACAGTTTTCAACGCTTTAACAGGGATGAATCAGCATACAGGTAACTGGCCGGGAAAAACAGTTGTAAACGCCCAGGGAAAGTATCAGTATCAAAATACAAATTTTATCCTAGTGGATATTCCGGGTACTTATTCACTGATGGCAAACTCAGCCGAGGAAGAAATCGCCCGGGATTTTATCTGCTTTGGCGGAGCCGATGCTGTGGTAGTGGTAGCCGATGCCACCTGCTTGGAGCGGAATCTAAATCTGGTGCTGCAAACCATGGAAATCACCAGCCGAATCGTGTTGTGCGTCAATTTGATGGACGAAGCCAAAAGAAAAAAAATCAACATTAATCTCACGGCACTAAGTTCCAAGCTAGGGATTCCGGTAATCGGAACCAGTGCTCGCTCCGGCAGAGGCTTAAATGACTTGATGGATGCTGTCAAAGAACTTACAGAGAGCAAGCCAAAACTATGTCCGCTTCATATAAAATACGGAGAAAAAATTGAAGATGCCGCCGATTTGATAGAGTCAGAGCTTGATGATGTTTTACAGGGACAAATTAGCAGCCGGTGGGTTGCTCTGAAACTACTTGACGGAGATGAAAGTCTGCTGCACTCTCTAAAAACCTGCCTCGGCTTCGATCTTTTAAAGAATGATGAAATCGCTCAGGCAGTTAAAAAGGCAAGACTTTCCCTGGGGGAAGTGAACATGCCGGCCAATAGGATTCGTGATCAGATTGTCACAAAGATTGTCAGAGAATGCGAAGATATTTGCCGGGATACCGTCATCTTTGGAAACAAAGAATATACGGGACGGGATAATAAAATTGATAAAATTCTTACTTCAAAGCTAACCGGAATACCCATCATGATTGCAATGCTGTTTGGCATCTTTTGGCTCACCATTGTGGGATCTAATATTCCATCGGACCTTCTTTCCACTGGACTATTTTCATTGGAGGAGCCACTTTCCCGGTTTTTTGAATGGTTGTCCGCCCCGGATTGGCTGCGCGGAGTCCTTGTAGATGGCGTCTTTCGGACACTGGCCTGGGTAATCTCCGTAATGCTGCCGCCAATGGCAATTTTCTTCCCATTGTTTACACTGTTGGAGGACATGGGCTATCTGCCAAGAATCGCATTTAATCTTGATAACTTTTTCCGCAAAGCTTGTGCCCACGGAAAGCAGTCGCTGACTATGTGTATGGGATTTGGCTGCAATGCTTGCGGTGTTATTGGCTGCCGAATCATTGATTCCCCCCGGGAGAGATTGATTGCCATCCTTACAAATTGCTTTGTACCCTGCAACGGAAGGTTTCCCACTTTAATAGCCATTATCACCATGTTTTTTGCCGGTGCCTTAAGTGGTGCATTCCAGTCTGTCATTTCCACACTGATGCTGACCGGTACGATCATACTTGGTGTTGCCATGACGCTTTTGATTTCAAAGCTGCTGTCAAAAACAATTTTGAAAGGAATGCCTTCCTCCTTTCATCTGGAACTCCCGCCTTATCGCCGTCCGCAGGTCGGTAAAGTAATTATCCGTTCTATTTTTGACCGTACACTTTTTGTACTGGGCAGAGCAATTACCGTTGCCGCACCTGCAGGCATGGTTATCTGGGTACTGGCCAACATCCATATCGGAGATTTGAGCCTACTTGCCCATTGTGCCGGGTTTCTTGATCCATTTGCAAGATTTATTGGTCTGGACGGATACATCTTGATGGCATTTATTCTGGGATTCCCAGCCAATGAAATTGTTGTGCCTATCCTGATTATGAGCTATATGGCGGCAGGAAAACTGACTGATCTAGAAAGCCTGTCAGAATTGCATACACTTTTTGTAAATAACGGATGGACCTGGCTGACGGCAGTGTGTACCATTCTGTTTACGTTGCTGCACTGGCCTTGTGGAACTACTTTCCTGACGATTAAGAAAGAAACCCAAAGCATGAAATGGGCACTTATCTCCTTTGCAATTCCTACAATAACCGGTATTATTGTATGCATGATTACAGCGAATACCATCCGGCTGCTGGGACTCATATAGGCAGCCGGCTTGCCCGCCGTTTCAATTTTCCCTTTATACTTATACTGTCCTTTTAATCCGATGCCAGACCAGACCAATAATAAAGCCCGCAGCTGCCGGCAATATCCACCCCATACCAATTGAGAAAAATGGTAAGTAATTTTCTCCAAAATGTATCAGTGCCTGTGCTGCTCCTGTCTGACGTATAAAATCCGGACTTGCATTAATGGCATCAATTACTGAAGCAATAAGCGTAAAATAAGTTGTCATCTGATATACGCGTAAATCATGATGAAAAAGCGATCCGATAATAGAAAGTAAAATCAACGTCATTGCCAGCGGATAAAGAAACATTAATACCGGAATTGAAAAATGGATGATCTTGGTTAAACCAATATTGGCGAGCAGGCAAGCCAACAGACTGACCCCTGTCGCGAAGGTTAAATATTTTTGTGACGGAAATAGCTCCACAAATGTTTCTGAAAAAGCAGTAATCAGTCCAATAGCAGTCTTTAAGCAGGCTAAAATAACGATGAATGCAAGAATGATACTTCCATAGGTCCCAAAATAATAATTGGCAATCTGCGCCAGGGCAATTCCTCCATTTTCACTTAAAGGAAACTTCCCCAGACTCATCGTTCCCACATAGGCCAGCAGACTATAAATAACCCCCATTGCAACAATACTAATGGTGCCGGATTTAATGGTGTCCACTGCAATCATCCCAGGATTCTTTACTCCACGGCTTCGAATCGTTGATACAATAATAATACCAAACGCCAAGGAAGCCAGAGCGTCCAATGTATTGTAGCCCTCAACAAATCCTTTAAAGAAAGCATTTGCCTGATAATCCGGCTGTACCACAGTCCCGGCAATTGGACCCATTGGCCGGACAAGCGCCATGATTAAAAGAGCACCCAATAAAATCAAAAATAAAGGATTTAGAATTTTACCGATATAATCAAGTAATTTTGTTGGTTTTCGCGCCAACAACCATGCAATAAAGAAAAAAAGACAGCTGAAAAGTGCAAGCGCCAATACTAACTCATTTTCAGAAATAAAGGGAGCGAGACCAATTTCAAATGAGGTCGTTGCCAATCGCGGAATTGCATAAAGCGGGCCAATCACAAGATAAAGTAAAATGGTAAAAATATATGCATAACGGCGATCCACCTGAGCGGCTAATTGAAACACCCCTTCACTTTGTGAAATACCAATTGCGACAACTCCAAGAAAAGGCAGACCAATTCCCGTTACAAGGAAGCCTAAATTTGCCCAGATAACCTCCATCCCCGATGCCTGACCCAGGTGTACGGGAAAGATCAAGTTTCCCGCTCCAAAAAACAGCCCAAATAACATTGATCCAATCATTAAATAATCACTAAATGTTAATTTCTTTTTCTCATCTTCCAAAGTTCAAGTCCCCCAAATAGTTTATCTTATCAAAAAAATAGCAGTTAACAAGCATATTTTTGCTAACTGCCATCTTATCATTTTTGCAAGTAAATTTCCAGTTAAACAGTGGTGAGGAACGAATTCTTACGCCCTTTCGGAGTTAGTACTTTTCCATCATGGATATTGCATACCCCGACAATAAACTTCCTTTATAATAGTCTTACAAAATTTTTCAGACGTTCCCGAGCGGATTCGAACCGCTGGCCTTCCGCTTAGGAGGCGGACGCTCTATCCTGCTGAGCTACGGGAACTTGTGTGAAATGCTC
>ENA-UOOM01000663-UOOM01000663.1-fermentation-metagenome-genome-assembly--contig:-NODE-663-length-37641-cov-10.211542_pt1 | contig 37641 bp, 28 predicted proteins | sample MGYA00245781_ERZ724031 | MGnify/ENA primary metagenome ERZ724031 (study PRJEB28704, sample SAMN03018317) | fermentation metagenome | biome: anthropogenic terrestrial biome; feature: soil; material... | reverse complement strand
TTGCTTCAAGCTCAATTCCAGGCTCTAAAACTGCTGCAATTTTACCCTCTTTAATGGCAATATCAGTTTCATAAATACAATCTGGCGTCACAAGTTTTCCGCTTTTTACCAATAAGTCATACATTTATTTTCCTCCTATAGCCACTATTTATTTTCCAAAATGGTTCCTTTACGGAATCTTTCACAGGATGGCATTTTTTTCATGCAGAAGTAGAAAATGAGTCCAGTAGGAATTGTTGCTGTAAAGAAAGAAACATCTACGTTAAGCAATCCGATTACTGCCCCTACAGCAATTGCAATAATTGCTGCCCAATTAATACCTGCATGATTTCCATTTGGATCATACAAATCTGCCAATGCTGCTTCTGAATACTTTCTCTTATGAAGAATAAAATAATCTGTAATTAATACTGCGAAGATTGGTCCAAAGAATGCAGTATATGTCTTACTAAACAATGCAAGTCCTGCTGCTGAACTGTCATTTGTCAAAATCCAGGGGCATGTACATACTGCTAAAATACCAATAAGGATAACTGCCGTTCTATGTTTCATCTTAAATGCATCCATAAATGCATATGCAGGGGGAATTACATTACTTGCAAGATTTGTTGTAAGCTGTGCAAAGATAATAAAAAGTAATGTAACAACCATAACAACCTTATTGTCTACCATTTCTGCAAAAGCATTGATTGGATTTGCGTTTCCTGTAGCTGTAGATGCCATTGCACCAATAATACCAAGAAGTACTGTTGCAGGAACCATTGATAGGAAATAAGAAACTCCACGTTTCATAGTAGAATATCCGCCCTTCATCTCACGAGAATAGTCACCGGCATTGAGCATAACTGTAGTACTATTTCCAAAGAAAGCAATGATAGCAGCAACAAATGGCATTCCCCATGTTCCTTTTTTGTGCATCAAATTAGCTCTTATTACATCACCATACTGAGTAATGCATAAAAACAGAAGATAAATCATAGCAAGAGAAATGACTACTCCCCCAATGTTTCCAACCCATTTAGCTCCCTGGAATCCCTTAATTGATAATAAAATCTGAATAATCTGGAAAAGAATGAAAAATACCCAGATGTTATCATATCCAAACAGAGCTTTGGAAATATTGTTGATAGCAGCTCCCCCAAGCCATGTCTGAAAACCATACCACACAATTGCAGGAATTCCTCGGATCATGCTTGGCACTATATTACCTTTTGTACCAAACGCACTTCTAAGTTGTACAGCATATGGTGCTCCAGTTCCATAACTAAACTGGTCATTCATAGAAATACCTACAACCAGAATCATGGAACCTATTGTTACCGCCAGAAATAACTGTAATAAGTTTAGTCCGGCTTCCAATTGAGAAGAGCCCATTGCGAGCGTTCCAATGGAAATACATCCTCCGAGCCATAACATTGTGTTGGAGCCCCAACTCATAATACGATCCTTTTCGGGAATCGGCGCTAATGTACTAGTGTTTTCTTTTGCTTCGTTGTTAACGTCACCCATAATCTCTTTCTCCTATTATCTATTTATTTTACCGGTGTAATAAATTCACCATATCCAATGGCTTCATCCTTATACAGCCCATCCTCAGCAACAACTTTGCCGCGAATAATTGTACAAACAGGAGCTCCTTTACCTTCCATGCCATCAAAACAAGAGACATGCCCTTTTGTCAGAAGTTCTTCTTGTTTGCATTTCCATGCCTTTTCAGGATCAACAATTACAATGTCCCCATCAAATCCAATCTCAAATGCACCTTTACGTCCATATAGGCCAAATACCTTAGCAGGATTGTAGTCCATAACCTTTGCTATCAAGCTTGGGCTTAATTTTCTTTGATGAACAACCATATCAAACATCATTGGAAGAAAGAATTGGATAGAGTTAAGTCCGCCCCATGCGTGCCAGATATCTTTTATCACATTATCTTTTTCTTCATCTGCTGCCGGCGAATGATCACTTCCAATACAGGACAATGTTCCGTCTAATACATAATCCCAAAGTTTATCCATATCTTCTTTTTTGCGCATCGGAGGAGTACATTTTGCAGGAGCCCCCTTTTCAAATACAAAATCTTCTGTAAATCCAAGGTAATGTGGACATGTCTCCGCTGTAATCGGAAGACCTTCATAAATAGCATCCTTTACAACTTGGGCAACCATTGGATGGCTGACATGGCAAATGTGAACACGTCCGCCCGTCGCTCTTGCCATATCAATGACATTTTTTGTAGCAGCATATTCTGTCCAAACATCATGAGAGTCCAAAAAATCTCTAATTTTCTCCTGATTTGTTCTTCCTTCTTTCGCTTTTGCTTCTTTTTCCCTTTCCAGAACTTGACCATATTCTTCACAGTGGAATCCACAAAGTGCATTATATGGTTTCAATATCTCGAGTGCTTTTCTAACGTTTCCCATATTTACTGTTGGAAAAAGATTTCCATTTGGACATGTAAAGCCCTTGAATGCAGCAACACCACAGTTATGTAGATCAATCAAATCATTCATGTTATTTTTTACTGAATCTGGTTTATCATCATAGTCTCCTACAATTCCTCCCCAAAGTGCAAAATCAACAGCTGAGTGTTTACTGATTTTTCCCATTTTAAGGTCAAAGACCTCTTTGTTCATCAATGAAGGATCATTGTTCAGTGGCATATCGATCAGACATGTACATCCGGCAGAAACAGCAGCCCTTGAACCAGTCTCAAAATCTTCACGATATTCAAATCCAGGTTCATTCAAATGTGCATGACAATCAATGATGCCTGGAAATACATAGTTTCCTTTCGCATCAATCACCTCGTTCGCTTCCACATCAGTACCTTTTGCCAAAAATGCTGCAAATACACCATCATCCACTGCAATGTCTGCTTCATAAATACAGTCAGGCGTTACAATTTTTCCGTTCTTTACCAATAAATCATACATATATTTCCCTCCTATAGCTCCCTTTCCAATGTTGCCAGAAAGTGTTGTTGTAATTCGGTCGGCCAAAACGAATTGATATAATATATTTTAAATAGGATTTTACAACATTACAATTACGTGAACCAGAGAAAATATATTTCTTTTTTGTCTGATATGTATAATTTTTTTTATTTTTTGTATTATAATTGTATTTTTTACCCCTTCATATTAAAATTAATTTGTAATTGTCATAAAATCATATCATTTTTTTGGAGGGCTTATCATAAATGTTGCACAACATTACATACACATCTACTTATGCACGGCAAATTCTTTCAGATAGCAAAACCGGTACTATTCATTCTGTATACCGAAAAACAGTCAATATTACATTAGGGAATTTCCTTCTTGCGCTGCAAACAGCTGATTCTCCTATATCAGCAATTAGTTTAATCACTAACCTATCCGCATCCGATATGGAGTGCTTAAATTTAAAACCAGGTATGCCCGTGCGTATTGCTGATTGTCAAATACAAATCGGGATCCCTGCCGATGTTATTTTTTCATACTCCAATGTTTTCGGATATAATTTAAAATTAAACAATATCCCCCCTAACTTTTCTATTAATTTTCTTAATGAAGCCTTAAAACAAGCATTGTTAGATTTTCCTCCAATTGGATTCCAACCACTTTTTAATAACTCTGATTCCATGCCGGATTCTATTGTTTTAGACATTGCTGAGAAGTATCTTGCAGATTGTACTATGTTATTTCAAAACAAAGATTATAAAAAAGCCGCTGAAAAATTATCACTTCTAATCGGTCTTGGAATCGGATTAACACCAAGTGGCGATGACTTCTTGTGCGGAACACTTGCTGGTTTTCTTCTATCGGGCCAATCCGATTCTCCTTTTATAACTTTTTTACACCAGGAGATACAAAGTCATTTAAAAGATACGAATGATATTAGCGGAGCCTTTTTATCTTGTGCACTGGAGAATCAATTTAGTCTTCCTGTTGTATCTCTTTTGAAGCCAGACAAACATTCAATATTTGATAACTTTAGTAAGATCGGTCATTCTTCAGGTTCAGATACGCTTTGTGGAATTCTTTATGCTATTCAACTATCATTATCTTAATAGCATATTGATATAGACAAAACGGCAGAAAACCTTAAAGGCTTCCTGCCGTTTTTGCTTCAAAAAAAGCCCATAAAATCGGGCTCTCCAATAGTAGCGGAAACTGGATTTGAACCAGCGACACCACGGGTATGAACCGTGTGCTCTAGCCAACTGAGCTATTCCGCCATATGCAATATTTAAAAATATTATGGGGCCTATAGGGCTCGAACCTATGACCCTCTGCTTGTAAGGCAGATGCTCTCCCAGCTGAGCTAAGACCCCATAACTTCACCGGTTTGCGATTGTTTCACCCGCAACCCGCTTTGCTATTATACTATTAAATTTCATCAGATGTCAACACCTTTCTTCTTCTTTTTTAAATGTTGTAGTTTTATGATAATTCTATTGAATTTTCAGACATTTTTGTTCTATTTAAAGAGCTCAGTGAATCTATCTATCAATGTACTTTTTTCTTTCTTCTTCGGTTCTTCTTTTACTTTTTCTGCTTCTTTGACCGAATCCGTAGTCATAACAAACTGAACACTTTTTACATCTTTATTGTTCGGAGAGACAAAGGAAACCATCTGGAAATCGTCAAAGTTATACTCATCTGTCAACTTGCGGATTTCTTCCTGTACTTTATCCGGCAGCTTTGAAGTTTCTCCCGCAAGCTGGGTGCTTCCTTTATGCAGTTCCTTACTTCCTTGGGCCATGATGTCAGAACCTTCTCTAAGCTCCTTTACGCCTCCCTCCAGCTGTGCATAATTGGAGCTTAGCTGGTTCACACCCTCAGTATAGGAGGCCAGACCCTCATGAAATGCTTTATATTCTTCAGAAATTTTTCCAAGGCCATTGCTAAGTTCCTGAACCTGCGCCAACAGGTCATTATTTTCGACAGCACCTTCCACCCCGCCGGCAATGTTATTAAGCTGCACACTGATTCCTCTTAAGCCTGGATTAGTTTCACTTCCGTCACCCTGAATCATTGTGTCAAGGCCTGCACTTAACTGGTCTGCCTGTGCCCGAACTCCCCGGTAGGATGCCTTAATCTGCGTTGCTGCCATGTACCCGCGGGCCAGTACCTTCACTCTGTCCTGATTTACGGGATCTGATGCAAGAGCCGCCTGCAGCTCCCCAATATCACTCTCTGATATCGCCGCCCCGTCAGGAAGTGCCGAGATGAGTCCATCCATGCCAGAAAAAAAATCTCCGTACCCTACTTTAACTCCATCAAGACCATCAGCAAGAGCATTCAGTCCCTGGGCCATCCCTGCCAGTCCCTGGGGCAGCTGCGCAAGTTCACCCATGCCTTCACCCGAATTGCTTTCCAGACTGGAATTCAGCCGCTTTGACATCTGTGAAAGAGCATTTTTTATCAGCTCAGAGCTGTCTATAATCTGATTGGAGTTTTTACTCAGCGCTGCTATTCCAGAACCATATGTCTTGGCTCCGTCCGCCAGTTTTGATATACCTCCGTTTAACCCTGAAATCCCCTGACTTAAAGACCCAATACCGTAATCAATACCATTGATTGCCTCTGTCAATGTGCTAAGTCCGTCCGTCATGTCACTCGTGTCCGGCAATTCTATCGCCATAGAAAAAGGCATTGCAGCAATCTGGATACCGGCCATAGAAAAATCTTTTACATTTGCCTCTAAAACATAGTCGGCATCCTTACCGGGCATTACTGTGTAAACGACCGTTTTATCTGACCCGGCATTTGCAACCGCGGCATCTTCTGCCTTAATATCACTACACTTATCGCCGTCCATGGTTAAGGTAATCTGCAGCATATAATTATCATAAAATATCTTGCTAATTTCCTGATTTTGTTTACTTTTTATACGTATATTAAGTAGGCCGTCAGCACCGGCAAGTCTTTCCTCCTGTACAGGCTCTCCATCAAGTAAGTACTTTATCTCGAACTGCCAGGGCAAAGCCTTTTTTGAAAGCGTTCCCTGATACCGGAAGACTTCCGGCTTTGCTGTCATTTTAATCTCATCTTGCGCCTGTTCTATTGTTTCGGTACCTGAAAGGTTTTCCACTTTACTGTAGTCCCCATAATCTGTAATTTCTCCCTTTGAGGTCACATCGAACTGATTTACTACATAAATATCATGCACCGTTCCGGCTTCAGATAATTTGGCATAGACAATCTCATCTTTACCCTCAAACAACACAGCCTCATTCTTCTCTTTGGCCATTGCCGGTACAGAATCTAAGCATCCAAATACCAGTGCTCCTGTCAGTAAACCGGCAAATAATCTTATCTTCTTTGTTTTCATTGTTTAGTTTCCTTTCCGTTAAAATTAATTTCTTTAGCCTTAAAAAAACCGGCTTTACAAGTAGTCCTTCTAATTACCCCATCAAATATTCGGAGGAGTGCGGGCAGCAGGCAGAACACCATAAACATAGAAAAAAGGGGTCCTCTTGCCAGCAGCATACCTAATTCCCCCACAATCGGATTCGAGGAGGATATATTAAGTGCCAGACCGGCTATCGCTAAAACGCTTCCCGATACCAGTATGGATTTGAAGGTTTCACCCATCGCCGTATGGATTGCCTTTTTGGAAGATGTTTCTTTGCGCAAATCCAGATAATGCGTGGTAAACAAAATCGCATAATCGACTGTCGCCCCCAATTGAACTGTACTGATAACCAGATATCCCAGGAAATTTAGCGCCGACCCCGCAAAATAAGGGATGGAGAGATTAATCCAGATACCAATTTCTATAGTGAAAATCAGTATAAAAGGCAGGGAAACCGATTGGAGAGAAAAAAGTAACACCAGGAATATTGCTGCAATTGCTATAAGATTCACTCTGTTGTTGTCTATCGCCACCACACTTTTCATATCATATAGATTGGCACTCTGCCCCGCAAAATAAAACTCTTTGTAATATTTGTTTACCGTAGCTTTTATTTCCTCAACAGTCTTAAAAGCAGCCTCACCCTCCTGCTTTGTATCGGTGTAGATAATAATTCTGGCATAGTTTTTGGAATAAAATTGATCAATAATCTCCGGTGCCAGAAAGTCTTTAGGGATTCCTGTCCCCACCTGAGACGCAAAAGACATTATTCCTGTTATATGCTGTAATTTCCCCAGTTCCTGACTTAGCTCATATTCCTGAGAAATCTCGCCTTTTGGCACTAATAAAGCTACTGTATTATTTTCTCCAAACTCTTCCTTGATAGCTTTGTTGTCATGGTAGTTACGGCTGGCTGCATTTGTCTCTCCATTTCCATAAAGAAAATCAACTTTTCTTTGCCCCAAAAAGGCCGGAATCGTTAAAACAACTACAATCACCATCACAGGTATTGCAACTTTTGAAAAAAAGCAGTTTACATTTTTAAAGCTCGGCATAAATTTGCGGTGCTGGGACTTCTGGATCAGCTTGTTACACATTAAGGTCAGACAGGGCAGAAAGACCATACAGCTAATAAAGCTCAGGGCAATACCCTTTGCCAGATTGAGGCCTAAATCTGCGCCGATGCGAAAATCCATAAATGCCAGAGCTATAAATCCAAACAAAGTTGTAAGGGCACTGGCGGCAACAGTTTTAACCGACTTTTTCATTGCTGCTCTCATGGCATTCTCCGGGGTGTCATATTGCCTTTTATAATCCCCATAGCTATGCAGCAGGAATATCGCATAATCAAGAGATACCGCCAATTGTAAAATAGGGCTTACAGAATTGGTAATAAAGGAAATCCGCCCCAGGAAAATATTCGTTCCCATGTTTATGACAATGGAGGTTCCAATGGCAGCAACAAATAAAAAAGGTTCCAGCCAGGAAGTTGTAGACAAAATCAAAATCAGCAGAATGGTGGGGACGATGATGAGCACAGCCATTTTGACCTCCCCGCCGGCGGCGCTGCGCATGGCGTTGGTATCCGCTGCCTCTCCGGAAACGGCGCCATCTTTTCCTGTCAGTTTCCGGATTGCCTTGATTGTCTCCGGTTCCATCCCTTCTTTAATCGTTACCGAGTACAAGGCCTTCCCGTTTTTATAAAAGCCTTCTACAGTATCTTGATCATACATTTCCAGAGGTTTTGCAACATCTACCATATCATCCAACCACAGCACCTCGGTAATCCCGTTTATTTTAAGCAGCTTCTCTTTGTATTCCAGAGCTTTTGCAACTGATACATCCGAGACCATTACACTGCTGTTTGGTACCGCCTGGGTGAACTCCTTTTCCATAATCTTGACAGCCTTGGTCGACTGTGCACTTGGCGGCAAATAATCTGCCATTTTGTAGTTGACATTTACTCTCATCAGGAGAAGTATGCTGGCAATTGTTAAAAGCGCAAAAACTATTACTACAGACTTCCGATGTTTAATAACGAAATTTGTGTACCAATTCATAATTAATCCTTTCGCTGTTTATATTTTTATCTTTTAACACAGTGTTGAACTATTGACACAATGTTAGTATAATCAGATTGAAAGAGCATAACAATAAGCACTTTTTTCAATTAGTGTTAAAACTCCAACACACTCTCTTTCGACTGTTGGAAATGTACTTTTTTACAAAGAAGGGATGATTTTTATGAGTGATACAATTGATAACAGAAGACGCATGTTTACTAAAAGAGTCATTCAAGAAGAATTTTTAAAAATCTTAAAAGAGAAGAAGCTATCAAAAATAACTGTAAAAGAAATATCTGCGGCTGCAGGAATTAACCGGGGAACATTTTACTATTATTATGCAGATCCATTTCAACTTTACTCCGAAATAGAAAATGAATTTATCAGTCAGATTATGAATTATATAAAAACAGATGAAGAAGACATTAGCAGTTGGCTCGGTACGCTTTTGCATCTGCTAAAAGATAATCAGGATATGACAATCGTTGTGCTGGCAGACAGCACAGAGGGAATGCTTCTGGATTCAGTATTAAACACTGTAAAAAACAAAACAATAACAAGTTTCATAAAAAAGTATCCCCATTCTTCTTCCGAAGAAAGGGAGCTCTTTTTTACTTATTTTGCACAAGGTTCAATCTCCGTAATAAAAAGATGGCTGCTGGAGTTTCCCTATATCCCGCCGGATCATATCGCTGATGTGCTAATCAATTTACTTTCTTAAAAACGCTTCATAAAGTATATCCTGAACATTTACTTTGATTTAAAGAAAAGTAAAGCAGATAATTTTTATGATATTAGTTATTATTACTAGCTATTGGCCGATAATCATATAAGGATTTTAAATCATAGAAAAGAGGTGCATAATTTGCAAAGTTTAAAAAGAAAACTGACCTTAAATATCCTTACTCTGGTCATTATAACATCACTTTCCACTGCAATAATTGGCATTTATGAGAGCTTCAAAACCACAGATAAGATTATTCAAAAACAGGTTGAAGACCAACTGGCTGCAGCAGATAACATGCTTTCTGTTCAGCTTGCTGAACAGTTCGGAGCTTTATCGCTGGATAGTGATGGTGTGCTCATTGATGAAAATAACCACAAAATCGAAGGAAACTATGAAGCCATCGACCTGATTTCTAAAAAAATGAACGTCGTCGCAACTGTCTTTGCTAAAGATGGCAGTGATTTTAAAAGGGTGCTGACCACTATCAAGGATGAAAATGGGGAACGGGTTGTAGGAACCAAACTGGATACTGCCGAAGATGCATACAAAAAAGTGTTGAGTGGAGATACATATTTCGGTGAAGCTGCTATCCTTGGTTCTCAGTACATGACTCAATACACGCCTTTATATGACAGCGGCCGGCAAATCATAGGCATATATTTTGTGGGAATACCTATGGATACAGTAAATAACATTCATAACAATGGGCTTCGGTCTGTGATTACCATTGTGTCCATACTTATGGTCTTTGTTTTGATTGCGATTCTCGTAGTCACCAATATTGTAAGCAGTAACATTGTAAAACCTATCCGCCAAATTACAGCTGCCGCTACCCGCATTGCCGAGGGTGACTTCGATGTAGAGCTCGCAGTCTCTTCAAAGGACGAGATCGGACAACTCGCTAAATCCTTCCAGCTTACCATAGGACAGCTTAACAATTATCAGTCTTATATTGATGAAATTTCCCATGCGTTGGAACTGATTTCTGGAGGGGATTTTACTGTTGAACTGCACAAGGAATATGAAGGACAATTTCAAAAATTAAAAATCCACATGCAGACAATGCTCATGAACCTGAATGCCATGTTAGCCCAGATCCATAACTCAGCAGAACAGGTAAACAGCGGTTCCGCACAAATAGCAAATACTTCACAATCACTGTCCCAGGGCGCAACAGAGCAGGCAAGTTCTGTTGAACAATTATCCGCTTCTATCGAACAGATTACAGAACAAATCACCCAAAATGCAGAAAACTCAAAGTCCGCATATAAGAAAGCCACCCTCGCTGGTACAGAGATGCACACAGGTAATGATGAGATGCAGAATATGGTTATCGCCATGGAACAGATAGCGCAGCAATCGAATCAAATTTCAAGTATCATTAAAATGATCGATGATATCGCCTTTCAGACCAATATTCTGGCATTGAACGCAGCTATTGAAGCTGCCCGCGCAGGAGAAGCCGGAAAAGGCTTTTCCGTTGTGGCAGATGAGGTACGTAATCTCGCCGGCAAGTCGGCGAAAGCAGCAAAGGATACCGCCTCTCTAATTGACGCTGCCACTGAAGCAATTGACAAGGCAGCCTTAATTGCAGCCGCCACCGCCGAATTGCTGCAAAAAAGTGAAGACACTACAAATGAATCTGTCGCTCTGATTAACAAGATTGCAGATGCCTCGCAGATGCAGTCTGTTGCTATAACCCAGATAAATCAAGGCATTGAGCAGATTTCATCGGTTATCCAGGCAAATGCCGCCACGTCTGAGGAAAATGCTGCTGCCAGTCAAGAACTCTCGAGCCAGGCAGATATATTAGAAGAACTGATTGCAAAAATCAAACGAGACAAACAAAGAGAATACTCATCTTTTACATAGGTGAATCCCCTACTATTCCTCAAAATATATCTCCAGCCTGTTTTTCATATCCTCCGGCACTTCTCGTCTAAATGGAAACACCTTCGCCTCAGCCAAACTTTCGGCAATATACAGAAGGATATCTGCACTGCGCTTTAACGAACATGGAGAAATCAGTTCAATCGTATCATAGCGTGTATGCATACCAAATCCGTCCCGGTTGAGCGTCATAGCCGGGATTCCTTTCCAGGCGAATGTGTTGGAATCGCTTCCCCAGACATCATTCTTAAATGAGACACCCATACCAGCTTCATGCATCATATAAGAAAGCATCTGGCATACTGGGGCTTCTGCCGTGACACCAATCACTGTTCCGCCGATAAGCTGCCCTGCCAGATCCACATTCATATTGAATCTGTGCCTTGGAAGTTCCAATTCATGAGCCTTCACATAAGCCTGACTTCCACAAAGTCCCGCTTCTTCGGCTCCGAACCAGATGAATTCAAGAGTACGCCTGGGGGGATTCTCAGCAAAATATCTGGCAAGCTCCATGATAATCGCGGCACCGGACATATTGTCATAGGCACCCGGACCCTGAGGGACAGAATCATAATGTGCACTTAAGGTCAGTATTTCCTCCTCTTTATCAAGCCCTTTTATTCTGGCAATGATGTTTCTGGATGAGCGTGTCACTTGTTTTTGCTGCAGCTTTAAGCTTACACGGGAAGCCCCTCTCTCTACTAGTTCCACCGCATCCTTATAATGCAGATTCACTCCCTGTACAGGAGACTCTTTCACACCCCGCAGGCTGGAGCCTGCAGGCTCCAGATCTTCCCCTTCATCGATTGGAGTTCCCGACATAGTGATAAAACCAACAGCCCCATGGGAAACTAATTTTTGGTATATTTCTTTCTTTACCAATCCGTTCACCATGACAATCTTTCCTTTTGCATAAGAAAGGCTGATTTCATCCCCATTTTCAATATAAAGAAATGGTGCCTCTATACCATTTTCCGGTGTATTTCCGCATCTTTTGTACCCTGTTACCCGATACTCTTTTTCATATGGCTGTATAACCTTAAGTCTCGCCTCTGTAATCTCATATGCAGAAAACTCAAATTCTTCTGTGACAGCTGTAAGACCTATTTCCCGAAGATATCTTAAAATTTCATCCGATGCCTTTTTTTCACCTTCTGTACCGGCCTCCCGTATATAGTTAAATTTTTCTACAAACTGATATTGTCTTTTCCCACTGATTTTACCTAGGTCCATTCTCAATGTTCTCTTCCTCCACATTATTTGCAAGCGTTTCCGATTTCTTCCAGAATCCTGAACATCATATTCCCGGTTCCTACATTATATCCGCTTTCCGCATAGACCGCGGTTAGTTTTCTGGATGTAACTATGATTAATGGAAGCTTCTCATGATCCACATACACGCGTCTGCCCAACAGCTCTATATTTTTCTCAAAATCATCGTAGAAGACCCGTATCCCGGGAAATGTCTGCAAAACCTGAGCAATATTTTTGTCTGTAAGTATCGCCTCTGACCGGACAATAAAAATCATCTTATCCTGATACCTGGCATAATCTGTCTCTTGCCCCAGCAATTCATTTAAAATATGAATTGTAGGCTCTCTGCTTCCCTCCAGCCAAAAGAAAACATGCGGTCCATTATTGCTCAGCTCACTTCCGCTGACCTCTCTTCCGTCAAGATCCCGGACATAAAAATCCGGCATATCGATATTTAACAGCATGTCACTTAAGTCTGCCTCTCTCTTTATCAGCTCAATCTCCTTTTCTTCTCCCCTCTCCAACCGGAACTCATAACGATTTGTCAGTACAGAGCCATTCGGAAGCCGGTTAGCCGTCAGAAGTCTATATATACCGGGCTTTAGCTGCAGCTGCAGTTCTCCATCCGCCCAAACGGCATCCCTAAGCTTTAAAGAGGTATATTTACCTCCCGCAAAACGGGCCATGCTCCAATCTTGAAAGTAAGTCCAGGCTTCGTCTGACTCTCCCTTAAGAATCAGACGGCAATCTGGTGCCTCCTCCGGCAAAACAGGAACAAATACGCTTTCCAGTATATATTCCATAGTTCCGCTGACAGGATGCAGTCTTGCCGGAATTCCGAGCGTCCTTGCAATGGCTACAAAAAGTACCTTTTGAGAGCGCAAGCTTGCCGCATGAAGCTTCAGGGCTGCTCCAGGAAGGGTGATAAGGCTGTCATGCTCTTTTTCCGGGCAGGAACGGATATTTAGAGTAATCCAGTCCCATATGACGGAAGGGGTTTCCTGAAACTTTCTCTTTTCTTCCTCATTAAACATTAGATTAATCTTCTCACGGTAAGTAAAGAGTATCTCATCTTCCACTCTCGGATTCAAGACATAATTTACAAAGATATCATGGGGCCATTGCTCTCTGTAGGAAAGAGCATAATGCAGATGTTCTTCCAGAACTTCACGCCTGCAGTCTGTCTGGTCTTTTATTGTCAAAACATCAAGCAGTGCCTGCCGCAGGTCTCTATTCTCTCCCGACTTCATATCCCCGGCTAAAAAGGCTTCTCTGTCCGGATTCGTAAAGGCGAGGATATGTGACGCTCTTATCTTAACTGCTGCTTTAAGCCGTACATCGCCTGACAGAATCTGCTCCTTTGTAGGGGCATCTGTATGTACAGGCGTGTCATGGGGAGCAATCATATCATAAGCCAGCCACTCTTCCTCAAGAATTTTTTCTGTCAGCGTAATAGTACAAATCTCCTCCCTGCCGGTGTCAATGAACGCATCTCCACACAGTTGTATCTGCTTTTTTATCTCCGCATGTATGTGTAAACTGCCAGCTCCCGTAAACAAATAGGTCCGCCCTGCTTCATCTGTGACAGTCCGGGCAATAGGGAGAAATTGTGCATAGTTAAGCACCTCAAAGGAAACCCGTGCACCAGAAACAGGTCCGCCTGTCTCATCTGATATACGAACTGTGATCTTTTTCACCACTGCATAGCGGTCCAATTCATTGAACATCACAGCTATTCCCGCTTTCCCGATCACCCGGCCGGCAGAGGCCTTTTCCACCCCGGAGTCAAACCGGCGGGAATGTACCAGCATAGCCCTTGAAGATGCATTGGTAAACCAGCCTCTGTTCAAAATAGGCTGGGGCTCACAGGCACCTGTAAAGTACCACATTCCATCACACCACATTTCCACCCAGGCATGATTATCATCACAGTGGGACCAGCAGGGTGCATAAACCTGTCTCGCAGGAATTCCAACACTTCTAAGGGCATTCACCATAAAGGTTGACTCTTCCCCACATCTGCCGGTTCCTCTTTTATACACTGCCAGTGCAGACAAGGTTCTGCTATCGGTACTCTGATAGGTTACTTTCTCAGCGCACCAGTAGTTAACCTCCAGCATACGCTCCTTTGTAGTCATTCCCTGTACTCTGTTTTTTAACTGATTGTAAAACAGACTCCGGCAGGGCAAAATCTCTTCTTCATGTACCCTGTGGCAAAGCACATAATTTAGAAATATTTCTTCCGGAAGCTTTTGTACTTCTTCAGACTCCTTCCAAAGCTTCACTCCATGTTCTGCAAAGTCAAGAAAATACTCAAAAGGATAATTTCCCACATCACTATAGGTTGAATACGTATATAAATACTGTAGGGCAAGAGCCACCTCCTGACAGCAGCCTGTCAATTTTTCATCTATTTCCGCAAATACCACAGGCAGTTCCATCTGTCTGACATGATATTCTCTTTCTATTCTCCCTTGGTTTTTTTCTAGAAACATATTAATCACCTCTGCTGCAGTTTATCCAGAACCCGTCTGGCTTCTTTAATTTTATTTTCATCCGTGCGCCAGATTTCATATTCATCGATGCCCGGTCCGCCCATATTCAGATTTTTATTTCGATGTTCCATAAGACTGTTCAATACGATTTTACCCGACATATGATAAGCGGCAGCGCCTGTATATTCATACATATCGTGGATCACACCGGCGTCCACACTACTGCCGGCCTGAATGGAAATTCTCCCTGCACTTTTCTTTACAAGTTTTTTGATCAGATCCTTCCCCAAAATGCAAGTATCTTCCTGCCCTGATGTGAGGATTGTATCGATTCCAAGATCGATGGCCTGCTCCATGGCCGCAAAGGGATCGGCACATACATCAAACGCTCTGTGCAAAGTGACTGACATATCACCTTTTTTCTCCATGAGAATTTTCATTCTTTCCATATCCAGGGTTCCGTCCGGTTTCAGGATTCCGATGACAATCCCTTCTGCCCCCAATTCATGGAAGGCCTGCACAGCATCACAGATTAGATCAAACTCATAATCGGTATAACAAAAATCACCAAATCTCGGCCTTATAAGTACATGGATTCTAATGTTTGTATACCGTCTGATTTCCTGAAAAAGCCAAGGTACCGGCGTTGTCCCGCCAATCAGCAGATTTTGGCACAATTCGAGCCGGTCGGCACCTCCCTTTACCGCCGCAATGGCGGACTCCACAGAGTCCACACAGGCTTCTAATATAAATTTTTCCATCGTCTGTCCTCCCGGCATACATTTTAATACAAATGTACCCCTGCGCTTTCTAGTGTCTTGATAATTGTGGAATCCGGATTTTCGTCTGTGATAATCCCATGTACATCATCAAGATGTGTAAATTTATAAGATTCATTAAAATAGAACTTTTCTCTTTCCATCATGACATAGCTGTGGCGGCTATTTTCAATGGCCGCCTTTTTGGTCAGCCCATCCTCGGGCCCCAATGTTGTCACCGAAAGATCTGTCATATCTATCCCACAGCTTCCGATAAAAGCACGTTCAAAGCTATACTGCCTGATGGCTTCAATGGCAGTCGCCCCCATAAATCCATTAACAGTCTGATACATCATTCCGCCTGTCCCGATTGCTGTAATCAAGGGGTTCTTAGCCAGTATCTGCAGAATGTCTATCATATTCGTGACAACAAAAATCTTCATTTTTGACTGGGCCAGCAGCTTGGCCAGCTGAATATTTGTTGTAGAAATATCCAAAAAAATCGTCTCATTGCTATGAATCAGGCCGACTGCTTTTTTTGCAATCACTTTTTTCTTATCCAGGTGGTAATTTCTTCGGTCTATCACATCCCTCTCCAGTGGGTATTCCTGAGAAAGGATTGCCCCACCGTAGGTTCTCTTGAGATGTCCGCCGTTTTCAAGAGTCTTGAGGTCCTTTCTGATACAGTCTTCTGTCACCTGAAATGCTTTGCTCAGCTCTTTCACATATACTTTTCCCTGCTCCCGAAGGAGCTTTAGTATCCGTTCCTGTCTTTCTTCAGTAAACACAATTAAAAATCCTCCGATTATTTTAATGTAACTTCCAGAACAGTGTCTATTTCATCCGGAAGTATCGGGTCAGGCCCTAAGTCGGCAAATACAATGTCGGGATAATCGCTGTGTACCCAGCTTGTGGAGATAGGAATTTCCGCTTTCGATCCCAAATATCGTATCTTTTTAACCTCTTCTTTCTTTATTCCAGTGAGAGGAACAGGGCCGATGGTATTCTCAAATAAATGAAAATAAAGCTTTTTCCCGTTTCTTGTAATTCGTCCATAGTCCGGTTTTTCTATGCCTGCCTTCCCGCAGCCATAGATACTTTCTCTATTCTTTTTCATCCACTCTCCGATTACCCGCAGAATGTTCATGGATTCATCCGGAATATTACCTCTGGCATCCGGACCCACATTCAAAAGCATATTTCCACCTTTGGAAACACATTCCACCAGTTTCTTGATCAGCATGCCCGCCGGTTTAAAGAAATGATCTGTGGCATGGTACCCCCAATTGTTGTTCATAGTCACACAGGCTTCCCATATCAGGTCATTGCCATTCACATCACAAATACCATCTGGCGGAATCATCTGCTCCGGGCTTACAAAGTCCCCATGGTACGGTGTAGGATTTCCGGTGGCAAGTGAGCCATAACCTTCCCCGCTGACCTCCAGCCGGTTGTCAATCACAACGTCCGGCTGCAGCGTGCGCACCATATCCATCAATTCTGTGGCACGCCATGTTTCCCCTCTCATATCATCATAGGAAAAGTCAAACCACAAAAGATCAAGCTTCCCATAATTGGTGCATATTTCCCGAACTTGATTGTGCATATAAGTAAGATAGTTGTCAAAGTTACGGTTTTCATTTCCATATTCCGGATTATTCCGCATTGGGTGAATCTTATCCCCGTAATGCGGATAGTCTGGGTGATACCAGTCCAAGAGGGTGAAGTATAAGCCGACCTTCAATCCCTCTGCTCTTACCGCCTCGATAAATTCTGCCACAAAATCTCGTCCGCACCTGGTGTTGGTGGATTTAAAATCTGTATACTGGCTGTCAAACAGGCAGAAACCGTCATGATGCTTTGCAGTCAGTACCACGTACTGCATGCCGGCTTCCTTTGCCGCTTTTGCCCATGCCGAAGGATTGTAATCCGTAGGATCAAATTCCTCAAAATACTGCATATAGTCTTCTTTCGGGATTTCTTCCGTACTGCGCACCCATTCTCCTCTGGCTGGGATCGCGTAAAGTCCCCAGTGGATAAACATCCCGAAACGGGCGTTTGTATACCACTCCATCCTTTTTTCATAGTTACCTCTGTCAAATTTATACATTCTTACCCTCCTCATTGCATATTGGATAATGACATTTTACAAAATGTCCCTCTCCAATCTCTTGCGTTTCGGGTCTCTCTTTGATACATTTTTCCTGGCAGTACGGACACCTTGTGTGGAACAGGCAGCCGGCCGGAAGATTCGTGGTACTAGGCAGATCTCCCTTTAGCAGAGTCCTCTCCTTCTTCTTTGCCGGATCCGGAATCGGAACTGCCGAAAGAAGGGAACGTGTATAAGGATGCATTGGATGTGCATACAGATCCTTCTTTGGAGCTGTCTCAACAATGGTACCCAGATACATAACCGCAATCTTGTCTGAAATCATTTCCACCACACTCAAATCATGAGAGATAAACAGATAGGTAAGGTTAAAATCTTTCTGAAGCTGCTGAAGCAGATTTAAGACCTGCGCCTGAATAGATACATCCAGGGCCGAGACCGGCTCATCTGCAATAATCAGCTTCGGATGTACGGTAAGAGCCCTTGCGATTCCGATTCTCTGTCTCTGTCCTCCTGAAAATTCATGAGGGTATCGTTCACCGTGAGCAGCACTTAATCCCACAACCTCCAATAATTCATATACTTTTTTTAGTCTTTCTCCTGCTGAGAGATTTGTATGGATTAATAACGGTTCCCCAATCAAATCCTGCACCTTAATTCTCGGGTTCAGAGATCCATAGGGGTCCTGAAAAATCATCTGCACATCCGAGCGGAGCGGACGCATTTCATTTTGACTTAACTTAGATATTTCCTTTCCGTCAAACCAGATTTCTCCTGTATCCGGGATGAGGAGATGGTCAATCAGCCTGCCTGTTGTCGATTTTCCACAACCTGATTCGCCTACCAGTGAAAACGTCTCCCCCGGCATAATATTAAAGGAAATATCATTTACTGCATGTACCTTTGTCTTCTTCGCAAACATGCCTTTCCCTGCGTCGAAGGTTTTTGTTACATTCTTTACAGAAACAATTGGTGTACTCATAATTTCGATACCTCCTTCTCCTCAAGCTTGTGCAAAACGCATCTGCTGCAGCGGTGCTCCTGCCCCGGAACGGCAACAAGCTCCGGCTCTTTCTCTCTGCAGATATCCATGGCATACTTACACCTCGGTGCAAACTTACAGCCTTTGGGCATAACGGAAAGATCCGGAACGCTCCCCGGAATGGAAGGCAAGGATGTCATATCACTCCCCAGTTTGGGCACAGACTCGATAAGGCCCTGAGTATAAGGGTGCATGGGAGATTCAAACAGTTCTCTTACAGGTGCCTCCTCCACAATGCGGCCCGCATACATGACAATGACTCTGCTGCACATCTCTGCGACCACGCCCAGATCATGGGTGATCAACAAAATTCCTGTATCGCGCTCTTCTTTAATCTCTTCCATCAGGGAAAGGATCTGTGCCTGGATGGTTACATCCAGTGCCGTTGTAGGCTCGTCTGCAATGAGAAGGTTCGGTTCACAGGACATTGCCATGGCAATCATAACACGCTGACACATGCCGCCCGAGAGCTGATGAGGATAACTGTTCAATGTCATGTCCGGATCTGGAATACCAACGGATTTCAGCACGTTAAAAGCACGTTTGTAGGCCTCGTCTTTTGAAAGGTCATTGTGCAGCAATATTGCTTCTGTAATCTGCTTTGAAATACGCATACAGGGATTCAGGGAACTCATAGGCTCCTGAAAAATCATAGAAATCTTGTGGCCTCTGATTTTTCTCATTTTCTTTTTGTCCACCTTCAGAATGTCTTCCCCGTTAAAAAAGACTTCTCCTTCGGAAACCCTGCTGGTTCCTATCGGAAGAAGGCGCATCACAGACAGAGAAGTCACAGACTTTCCACATCCTGATTCGCCGACCAGTCCCAATATTTCTCCCTTGTTGATGTGGAAAGAAACATCATTGACAGCAGTGACCCAACTTTTATCACGTTTAAACTCCGTTCGGAGATTTTTTACATCTAATAATTTTTCTGCCATATCGTTTCCTCCTAACTCATTTTGGGATCCAGCGTATCCCGAAGTCCGTCGCCCAGCAGATTAAACGCCAGAACAGTAAGAAAAATCAGAATACCGGGAAATAATACAATATGAGGAGCCGTGTTCAGGTAATTTCTCCCCTGTGAAAGCATAGCGCCCCAATCGGGCTCGGTTACATTTGCCCCAAATCCAAGAAAGCTAAGAGAAGAAGCCGCAAGAATTGCCGTGCCAACCCGCATAGTAAAATTTACAATCATGGACTGGATTGTTCCGGGAAATATATGCACCCACAGAATTCTCCAGTTCTTGCACCCGATAGACCTGGCGACCTCCACATAGAGAGATTCCTTTACTGAAATCGTTGCGCTTCGTATAATACGTGCAAAAGAAGGGACTGTAAAAACTGCAACCGCTATAATTACATTGATCATGCCCGGTCCCAGAATTGCCACAATGGCAATCGCCAGCAAAATGTCTGGAAATGAAAAAAGGATATCGCAGCATCTCATAATCAGCGAATCAATCCATCCGCCGTAAAATCCGGCAATCAAGCCAAAAAGGATCCCTAGAGCGGTTCCCACAATCGTTGCTGAAAGTGCCGAGGCAAGAGACAGCCTTGTGCCGGCAAGCAGACGGCTGAAAACATCTCTTCCAAATTCGTCCGTTCCCCATATGTGTGCTGCGCTGGGCCCCTGCAAAAGATTAGAATAGTCTGCCTGACTGGCATCATAAGGTGCAATATAAGGTCCCAAAATTGCTGCCAGAAGAAGAAGCACGATAAAAATAAAGGAAATGACTGCAGTCTTTCGTTTTGTGAATTTCTTTACAAACTCCTTCACTTTGCTCTTCGGTTTTGGAAGAGCTTCCGCATCCTCAAAGTTCTGTATGTTAACTGTTGATTTCATTTCTGCCATAACCATTCCTCCTAATTGTAGCGGACTTTGGGATTAATTACACCATACAGCAAATCGACAATCAGATTAATTACGATATACTCCAGTGCAAAAAACAAAAGTAATGCCTGAACGACTTTATAATCCCTGAACTTAATAGAATCTACAAGAAGACGCCCCAGACCTGGAATGGAAAATACCGTCTCAACCATTACAGAACCGGAAAGGAGCCCTCCAATCTGCAGCCCGCCTACCGTAACAATCTCAATCAGAGAATTCTTGAATGCATGCCTCATCACAACCGGAAGCTCCGAGAGTCCTTTTGCACGGGCTGTACGCACATAATCCTCGCGCATAGATTCTAGCATGGAAGAGCGGGTAAACCTTGCCAGTATAGCCATAATCCCGGATCCCATAGTCAGGGAAGGAAGGACATATGCCTGCCAGCTCTCAAGTCCTCCTGTCGGAAGCCATCCAAGCCCTACAGAAAATATCTGGATCAGTTCCAGCCCCAGCCAGAAGCCCGGAAGAGAAATTCCGGATATAGCAATCAGCATCGCAATGTAATCAACGGCTTTACCTTTCATAACCGCGGAAATAATTCCCAGTGACACTCCGATAATTGTTGCCCAGATCATAGATGAAATGGTCAGCATAATCGTCGGTTCAAACCGGGGCGCAATCGCCTCAACCACAGTTTTTCCGTTTTTAATCGAATATCCCAAATCTCCTGTGACAAGACCTTTCATGTATTTTCCGTACTGTATAGGCAGTGGCTCGTTTAGCCCCAGCTGTTCTCTTACAAGTTCTACATCTGCTTTCGTGGCATCCTTCCCTGCAATCAGCCTCGCCGGGTCACCCGGGATAAGATGTATGAACATGAAAATCAAAAATGAAATAACAATAAGAAGTGGAATTGCGCTTACAATCCTTTTTAATGCATAACGCCCCATTCAGCTTTCCTCCTATTCTAAAAGAACTGCCATTACAGAAAATGGCAGTTCTATATCCGTCTAAGTTCTATACCTGTTTAGATCCTATATCCGACTATTGTGCCAGGGCTGCGTGGGCATAATTAAATGCTCCGTCCGGAGACACGTAAACGCCTGAAAGGTATGTCTTCTCTGAATAAATCACCTGGTCATTGCCAAGGAACAGCCATGGGCATGCCTCCCATGCACGTTTCTGTGCATCTGCATATACCTTTGCCTGTGCATCCGAATCTGCATTGGTAAGTCCATCATCCAGATCTTTGTCAAAATCTTTATCACTGTAATATGCCGTATTTGCACTTACCGGCGGGCACATGCTGCTATAGAGCAGTGAGCGCAGTGAACCATCCATTGTGAAATCAGATGCCGACCAGTTTACATACCACATATTTACCTCGGCTTCATCTGCATCTACATAAATTTTGTCACTGATTGTTGCCGGCTCCATAGGCTCTACATCCACTTCAATGCCAATCTGCTCAAGCTGCTGTTTGACAAAAGTCATACCTTTGATTTCCTGTGTGCTGTTGTCCCCCCAAAGTGTCAGCTTAAATCCATCCTCACATCCGGCTTCTTTCAACAGGTCTTTTGCCTTATCCAGATCAAAGTCATATGCCGGCTGTTCTTCATAACCGGTGATAATCTGCGGTACCACTGAAGTGGCGGGCTTTCCGTAACCGGAATACATAAGCTGAACATACGCATTCTTATCGATTGCATAGTTCATAGCCTGGCGTACCTTCTCATCTTTCAGTTCAGGAAGGTTCATGTTCAAGGTAACATATCTCATAATGTTAGAGTCAGCAGCCAATACATTCAGATTCTTTGTATCCTGCACTGCCTCAATCTGATCTACAGGCATAGGATACACAAAGTCAGCCTCCCCTGTCTGGAGCATTGCAGTACGTGTTCCGGCTTCAGGAACTTCTTTAATTGTAACGGTGTCTACTTCCGGCTTCTCACCCCAATAGTCATCGTTTTTCTTCATTGTTGTATGATCTCCCTCTTCCCACTCTACAAAAGTATAAGGGCCTGTGCCGACGGGATGATTCATAATATCATTGCCGTACTCCTCAAGAGCTTTTGGGCTGATGATACAAAACTGTGACAAACGATTGATAAATGGGGACCATGCTTTTGTCAGCTTGAAGACAACTGTGTAGTCATCCGGTGTTTCAACACTTGCCACACGGGGCTCCTCTGAGCCATCGTCATTTGTAACGATAAAGGTTCTTCTCTGCCGTAAATTATTATCCTTATTTACAACTCTGTCGTAATTTGCTTTTACAGCTGCAGCATTGAAATCTGTTCCGTCATGGAATTTAATTCCTTCGTTCAAATGGAATGTGTAAGTGAGGGAATCATCAGAAATCTCCCAGTCCTTTGCCAGCTGGCCGACAAGTTCATTTTTCTCATTAAACTGAACTAGGTTCTCATAGACACCTCGTGTTGCAGAAATTGCATTGGTATCCGGAATGTTTGCCGGGTCCATGGAACTTACGCTTCCTTCAATTGCGATTACCAGGTCATTATCCTCGGATTTGGATTCCGTATCAGTGCCTTTCAATATGTATCCGTCCTTGTCTACTTTGCCAGTTTCCTCTGTCTTCTGATTACCTTTGGAAGACGAATCTTTGTCTTTCTTGCCGCCAGAACATCCGGCCAAGGAAAATAACATCGTACCAGCAAGCAGAACTGCAATAATACTCTTGTAATTCTTCATAATCTTTCTCCTCCCATAGAACTCTGAAATAATTTCTTGTTTCTTCGTGTTTGATACAGTTTTTTATTACTTCGTCTCATTATATCAATAGTTTCGGCAAAATTCAAGATTTTTAATGCAAATTTTATTCTCTTTTTTGTCTTACCTTCCCGAAAAATATTTCACTCCTGATTCAAAGATTTTCATATCCTGTTCTCCATAGATGTTGATTGCCACTGCATTTCCCCGCCTCTCTGCATGGACCATCTTTCCCAGCACACGTCCGTCAGGACTGGTGATACCTTCAATTGCCCGGTAAGAACCATTTACGTTCCATTCTTCATTCATGCTGACAACACCGTCTATATCACAGTATTGAGTCGCTGCCTGGCCATTTGAAAACAACTTATCCATGCACTTTTCGCTGGCGACAAACCGACCTTCCCCGTGGGATGCCGGGCTAGTATACACTTTTCCAACCTCCGCTCCCCAAAGCCATGGTGATTTGTCTGAAATCACTTTTGTGTAAACCATTTTGGAAATATGCCGTCCGAGCGTATTGTATGTCAGGGTGGGAGATTCTTCTGTCTGCTCCACAATGAAGCCATAAGGAACAAGCCCAAGTTTAATGAGAGCCTGAAATCCATTGCAGATTCCCAAAACAAGTCCGTCGCGTTCATGAATCAATTTTTCCACCGCTTCCTTTATCTTTGCGTTTTGAAAAGCCGTTGCAAAGAACTTTGCGGAGCCGTCAGGTTCATCTCCCGCACTAAATCCTCCCGGAAACATAATAATCTGAGCTTTTGAAATTTCACGTTCAAATGCTTCCACAGATTCACGGATATCCGCTGCATCCATATTTCTAAATACTTTTGTTGTCACTAAAGCACCTGCCCGCTCAAATGCTCTTTGGCTGTCGTATTCACAGTTTGTTCCCGGAAATACTGGTATGAATACGGAGGGCTGTCCTATCTGATGACTGCAAATGTGTATGTTCTCTGTGCGGTAAAGTTTTTCTTTTATTACTTCACTGTTATCTGACGGAGATTTCGTGGCAAATATGTTCTCCAGTGTATGCATCCAGGCCCCTTTCGCTTCCTCCAGGCCAATTGCCGTGTCTCCATAATGAAAGGTCCCGTCTGCTGTTACTTCACCAATTACAGTACAAGTGCTTGCAAGTTCGCCGACTTTATCTGCCGGAACTTCAGCCACAAGGTCTCCGAATGCCGGGGAAAACAATTCTTCCGCCTCTATGCTATGCTCTATTTTCAAGCCAAAGCCATTGCCAAATGCCATCTTGCTCACAGCCGCAATGACACCGTGCCTATCAAGTGCATAGGCTGATACAATCATGCCATTATGAATATCTTCAGAAAACCTATCGTACTGCTCCTTCAGTTGACTATATACAGGAACATCATATTCATTTTTTGGGGTTTTCATCCATATAAGTTTATTTCCTGCTTTTTTTAATTCCGAAGTTATGATTTTCTTGTCGGTTGCCATGGCAACAGCAAAGGAAACCAGTGTGGGCGGAACATCCCTGTCCTGAAATGTCCCCGACATACTGTCCTTTCCTCCAATGGCGGCAAGTCCGAATCCAAGCTGAGCATCATACGCTCCGAGCAGTGCCGCAAAAGGCTGGCTCCATCTCTTCGGATCCGCTGTCATCCTGCGGAAATACTCCTGAAAGGTAAAATGTATTTTCCTGTAATCGCCCCCCGACGCCACAATCTTTGCCACAGATTCTGTGATGGCATAAATTGCCCCATGATATGGACTCCAGCTGGAAAGATAAGGGTCGAATCCAAAGCTCATTATGGAAACACTGTCTGTTTCCCCTTTTAAAACAGGCACTTTTGCCACCATTGCCTGGGCTTTAGTCAGCTGGTATTTTCCTCCGTAGGGCATGAGTACAGAGCCTGCCCCGATAGAGCTGTCAAACATTTCTGTCAGCCCCTTCTGAGAGCACACATTCAAATCTCCCAGCACACTAAGCCACTTTTGTCTTACATTTTCTATTTCTTCTTTTGTAAAAAGGCTTGACTTGCTATCCGGTATTTCCACCTCTACGTCCGTCTCCTGGTGTGCCCCATTGGTGTCCAGAAATGTACGGGAGATATTCACAATTTCTTTCCCCCTCCAAATCATCACCAGCCTTGGAGACTCTGTGACCACCGCAGTCTCCACAGCCTCCAGATTTTCTTCTTTTGCAAAATCCAGGAATTGTGCCACATCCCGGGGGGCTACAACAACAGCCATTCTCTCCTGAGATTCGGAAATTGCAATTTCAGTTCCGTCAAGCCCGGCATATTTTTTTGGCACCTTGTCCAAATCTATGCGAAGTCCATCTGCCAATTCACCTATGGCCACAGAGACGCCCCCTGCACCAAAATCATTGCATTTCTTAATTAATCTGCTGACTTCTTCCCTTCTAAACAGACGCTGAAGCTTACGTTCTGTGGGCGGATTTCCTTTCTGTACTTCTGCACCACAGACTGCAATGGATTCCTCTGTATGAACTTTTGAGGAGCCTGTTGCCCCACCGCAGCCGTCCCGGCCGGTACGTCCTCCCAGCAAAATAATTTTGTCCCCGGGATCTGAAGTTTCCCGGATCACTGCTCTTTTCGGTGCTGCCCCCAGCACCGCACCAATCTCCATGCGTTTTGCCACATAGTCAGGATGATATATCTCCTGCACAGCACCGGTGGCAAGACCTATTTGATTCCCATAAGAACTATAGCCGCGGGCTGCCAGGCGCACCAACTTCTTTTGAGGCAATTTTCCCTTCAGTGTATTCTGTACAGGTACCGTTGGGTCGGCTGCCCCGGTGACCCGCATAGCCTGATACACATATGTACGTCCGGAAAGAGGATCCCGGATCGCGCCGCCAAGGCAAGTGGCGGCACCTCCAAAAGGTTCAATTTCCGTTGGATGGTTGTGAGTCTCATTTTTAAAATTAATCAGCCACTCTTCCTCTGCACCATCCACCTTTATGGGAACTACAATGCTGCATGCATTGATCTCATCAGATTCCTCCTGATCCGCCAGTTTTCCCTCTTTCTTCAGTTTCCGCATTGCCATCAATGCCAGATCCATCAAACAAATAAATTTATCCTCCCTGCCCTCAAACATCTCACCGTGATCCTTTAAATACTGGCGGTAAGTTTGAGCCATGGGCTCTTTATAGTCACCCTCATGAAAAGAAATATTTTTCAATTCCGTAGAAAATGTGGTATGGCGGCAATGATCCGACCAGTAAGTATCCAGCACCCGGACTTCAGTTATTGTAGGGTTTCTTTTTTCCTCATCCCTGAAATATGCCTGTATATGCAGAAAATCCCTGAAAGTCATAGCCAGGCCCAGGGAATCGTACAAAGCCTTCAGCTTATCCCGGGACATAAGGCCAAATCCCTCAAGAATCCGGACATCCTCCGGTTCTTCAAAGGGTACCGCCAGTGTTTCTGGTTTCTTTTGGCCGGCTTCCCTGGAATCCACAGGATTAATACAGTGGTTCTTTATTGCTTCCAGCTCCTTTTTTGTCACATTACCCTCAACGACATAGGTTACAGCGCTCCGGATCATAGGGCTTTCCTCTTCTCTGATAAGCTGTATGCACTGCTCTGCAGAATCTGCCCTCTGATCAAATTGTCCGGGCAGATATTCCACAGAAAAAACACGACATCCTTCCTGCATAGGGAAACGTTCATGATACAGCATATCGACAGGTGGTTCTGCAAAGACCCCCCTGCATGCCTTTTCAAAGGTCTCATCAGAAACATTCTCCACATCATAACGAATAAGGACACGAATACCAGTCACAGTCTCTATTCCGAGATAGTGCCTAATTTCATGTCCTAATTCCTTTGCCGCAATATTAAATTCATCCTTTTTTTCTACATATATGCGCCTTACTCTACTCATAAACCAACAGTCTCCTTTGCGTTTTCGCTGTCTTTAGTACCCTGTGCATTTATTCTACCACGGCGCGCTTGATAAGAATAATTAATAATATTAAACTAATTAATTAGTTCTTCTAATTCTTGTCTTCCTTTTCCATATAATACTGCAAATTAGCAGGATAACCAAACCAGCTGAAAGTATAATACCTATTCTCACAGCAAAATCAGAAAAAAGTCCTTCCGGCAGCATCCGAATCATATAGTCCTCGGCCGGATCGAACAGCCACAGGTCATTTGTAAAGAAAATCTCATGAAATCTTATAAAGGCCGCTGTAAAATCTCTGGAAAGCAGAAATCCCAGTACTGCCACAGCCGCCCCCGTTACACCCAATGTAATCTGGAATGCCCCGGGAATAATATATTTCCAGTCCCCTCTGGTGAACATCAGAAGAAGCAGACAAAAGATCAAGACAACAACACCCCCTAATCTCAAATGGAGACCTCCTATAAACAGGCCCTGCACATCTTTCATATGAAGCTTGTCCTGCTCATTAAAAAAGTCCTGCTTCCTTCCTTCAACCGTTGTAATCACCTCAAGATCCTTTCTGTCCCCTCTCAGGTAATCCATCATTTCATGGGTAACATACATTACATCTTCCATTTTCATATCCAGCTCAGGAAGTACATTATATTTTTTATATTCTTTTTCATAAAAGCTGAAATCTATATACATTGCTGCTTCAAAGCTTGAAATCAAAAGAATCACAATTACAGCAAACGATAAAATAACTCCCAATATCCAGTGTCCTGCATTTTTCATCCTCATATCTCCTGTCCGTTTTTTTACATGATACCTGCGGATTGCTCCGCACTTCGTGCTATCATCTTATCATAATAGGGGTTGTAATTCATCTCAATCTATCTTATAATACAGATAGTATTTATTAGGAGGCCTAATAGTGGATATTAATTATGAACTGTACAAAGTATTTTATCATGTGGCAGCTGCCTTAAGCTTTTCTGAGGCATCCAAACAGCTTTTCATTTCCCAGTCAGCAGTAAGCCAATCCATAAAGACTCTGGAAAATAAGCTTGACCAGACACTGTTTATCCGCAGTACAAAACGAGTTCAGCTGACTCCCGAAGGGGAAATTCTGATGCGCCATATTGAGCCGGCCATGCATCTGATACAGCGGGGAGAAGCGCAGCTTTTGGATGCGCTTTCCACAGGAGGGCAAATTCGCATTGGAGCCAGTGACACTATCTGCCGCTACTTTCTGGTTCCCTATCTTGAGAAGTTTCATAAGGCATTTCCAAATGCACATATAAAAGTTATCAACCAGACCTCCATAAAATGCGTGGAGCTTCTGGAACTTGGGCAGGTAGACCTGATTGTAGTAAACTATCCCAACAGCTATCTGAGCAATGTTTCTTCTATAAAGAAAATCAAGACATTCCAGGATGTTTTCATAGCCAATCAGTCCTTCAGCGATTTGAAAGATAAGAAACTCAGCTACGGACAGCTTGCGCAGTATCCTATCCTGATGCTGGACAAGCAAAGTACGACAAACGAGTTCCTCCACCGGCTGTTCCAGCAGCACCAGCTGGACCTCATTCCTGAAATAGAGCTGACCAGCAATGATCTTTTGATGGACTTGGCCCGTATAGGTCTGGGAATTGCATTTATCCCGGACTACTGTATCAATGATAACCTTAATAATTTGTTCATTGTAGAAACAGAAGAAGAACTGCCTGAGAGAGAACTTGTCATCGCTTACAACGAACAAATCCCCCTATCCAGAGCAACTCAGGAGTTCTTGAATTATTTCTAAATAGTATAGGCATAGCACCTGTAAGTTATCTAAATGATTACAGAATACGTGCAGCAGCAAAAATGCTGCTCCAGACAAATGACAGTATTATGGATATTGGTGAGAAATGCGGATTTAGTTCTAACAGCTATTTTGGGAAGGTATTCCGGGAATCCCTGGGCTGTACCCCCAAAGAATATCGGGAAAAATTTTGAAAATTCATTATTAAAATTATCGTAACTATTCAGAATAATAATATGATATAGAGGGACAATAATTGTGGAGCCTATCTTTATAGTGCTTCACACATTTTTCACACATCATTAGCACTCACCTATTGACAGTGCTAACAGTGTGTGCTATATTACATTTAGAACAAAGTTAAAGAATTTAGTTTAGGAGGTATGGTTTATGTTATTAACAAATAGAAATTTTTTCAATGATTTTTTTAAAGATCCTTTTTTCGAAAGTCCTTTTGATCACTCTACAACACAAGTAATGAGAACTGATGTACATGAGAATGACAGCAGCTATCTTGTAGAGGTTGAGCTGCCGGGATATAATAAAGAAGATATCAAAGCAGATTTAAAAGATGGATATCTCACCATCACAGCTTCTCATGAAGAAAATCAGGAAGAAAAGGATAAAAAAGGCAACTGCATCCGCAAAGAACGCTACACAGGCTCCTGCCACCGCAGCTTCTATATCGGTGATCATCTGACACAAGAAGACATCAAAGCTTCTTTCAAAGACGGGGTTTTGCACTTGTCTATTCCGAAGGATGCTCCTAAAGAAATAGAGGATCAGGCTAAATATATAACCATCGAATAATACTATGATTGCAAAGAGCACAAAGTGCGCAGCAATCTTTAGGTATCAAGGGAGGGGAAAATCACTTTTTCTCCTCCCAAAATTTTTCTATATTTTCCCTAAAGTTTTCCAGCCTGCATGTCCGGTATCTTTCCCACTCTCTCGGAAAAATCTCCCTATACTTTCTTTGTATAAAGCGTTCATCCAGCAAGGCTATGATTCCTTTATCCTCTTCTGTGCGTATCACTCTCCCCGCAGACTGCAGCACCTTATTCATTCCAGGATACAGGTAGGCATAATCAAATCCGCTCATGCCCCTTTTATCAAAATACTGCTTTAGTATTTCTCTGTCATTGCATACCTGGGGTAAACCTGTCCCTACAACGGCCGCCCCTATCAGTCTGTCTTTTGTAAGATCTATCCCCTCTGAAAAAATGCCTCCCATCACACAGAATCCCACAAGGCTGCATCCTCTATCTTCCTCAAAACTTTCCAGAAATATTTCCCGGGACTCTTCTCCCATATACTGAAACTGAATAATGCAGTCTATATCCTCCCTCGCCTCAATTTCTTTCTGAAAATCTTCATAGACATCTTTCATGAACTGATATGAAGGGAAGAAAACCATATAATTTCCCCTCTTTGCTTCAACCATGTTCAAAATATAGCTAGAGAATTTTTGGTACATGGTATCTCCTCGCATGGTATATTTGGAGCTTACGTCTGTTCCCAATAAAATCAGGCAATTTTCCCTCGGAAAAGAGGAGGGGGCATAAATAGCATAGTCTTTTGCTTCACTTAAAAGTTGTTTATAATAATGCATGGGAAGCAGTGTGGCTGAAAAAAATACTGTACTGTTCCCCTGGTCCATGTAAGTTCTGAGGTTGACAGCCGGATTCACGCAGAATAATTTTAATTTAAATCGCCCGTCACGTTCGAATTCTGTATATATCACATAATTTTCGTCCAAAATATCGTGGATACTCAAAAAATTTCGAAGTTGAAAATAGAAATTTAATATCTGCTCCCTTTTTTCCTCTTCCTGAACTTTTTCCAGGTACTCTTCTATTCCGGACATGATATTCATCAGCTTCACAGCAATATAGGAAACGTTGTCCAACACCTGATAATTTTCACATTCTCTTTTCAGAGCCAGAAGTTGCCTGTTACATTCATCCAGTCTTTTTGCCAATCCGGGGGCATCCGGTTTCACCAAACGCTTCATTTCGAGCACATCTTCTTTATACAAAACCGCACTGTACATCTCACGGCCCCGCTCGACAAGATTGTGTGCCTCATCAATCAGAAAAAGGTATTCTCCCTTGCTCCCTTCAGAAAAAAAGCGTTTCAAATGCGCATTGGGATCAAATACATAATTATAGTCGCAAATAACAGCATCTGCCCAGGTTGATACATCCAATGACATCTCAAAAGGGCAGACATTATATTTCTTTGCCTGGGCTTCCAGAGACTCCCTGCTCATATCATCGGAATGAGTGAGCATATTGAATACTGCATCATTTACTCTGTCATAATGCCCCTTTGCGTAAGGACAATGATCAGGATTGCAGACCGTCTCCTCACAAAAGCAGATCTTTTCCTTTGCGGTAAGGGTAATGACCTTAAACTTTAACCCCTGCTCTTTTAATGTGGAAAATGCCTGTTCCGCTACCGTTCTGGTAATGGTTTTCGCAGTAAGATAAAAAACCTTTTCGCCCAAACCTTCACCCACCGCTTTCACCGCAGGAAATACAGTCGCCATGGTCTTTCCCACTCCTGTGGGGGCCTGTATAAACAACTTTTTCTTTCTGTGTATTGTCCTGTAAACGGAAGCCGCAATGTCGTGCTGGCCTTCTCTGTAGTCAAAGGGAAATTCTACAGGTTTTATAGACTCCTGCCGCACTGCCCTCCATTCCGTCTGAAACCTGGCCCATTTTTCATATTGTCTTACCAGATTGATAAACCAGTCTTCCAGTTCCGGAAAGGGATAAACATAAGAAAACCGCTTTACTTCTTCTGTCTCTAAATGACAATATGTCATCTGTACTCCGATTTCTTTTAGATTCCCCTGCCCGGCATAGATGTAAGCATAGCACTTCGCCTGCGCAAGGTGCACATTTAAGGGCTCTTCAATATGATTCAATTCCCTCAGGACCCCTTTAATCTCATCTATTATAATCCGGCCCTGTTCTTCCATAATTCCATCTGCCCTGCCTTCTACCTGAAGTAGAAATCCCTCGCAGGGAACCTGGATTTTCAGGGGGATCTCGGCACGATAATTAGAGCCCATCTGCCGCTGTATCTTGCGGTGGATTCTGCTTCCCTGCTGCATAATGTCCTTATCCATGCTGCCACGTATCCTATTGTCTATGTCCCCCTCCCGCAGAATAAATTCTACCAGATTACGAACAGATATTCTTATTACTTCACTTTCACTCATATCTTCCACTCATTTATTCTTGTACATTTGTTAAATGACAACAGTAAACTGAATAAAATTTCCCCCATCCAGCTCATTTTGTTCAACGGTAATCTCCCCGCCTGCTTCCTGTACAATAGCCTTTGCGCGGTAGAGGCCCAACCCCCTGCTGCCCTTCTCTCCATTTTTGGTAGAGTATCCATTTTCGAAGAAATGTCCAATTTCTTCCAGAGAAACCTTGTCATGTTGATTCAGTATCTGAAAAATCAAACGATCCTGGCGGGAGTCCAGAATCATCCGGACTTTTCCTCCTTCCACGGAACATGCCTCATAAGCATTGTCAACCAACACACCCACAACCTCTATCAGACTATGCTCCGATACTCTAGAAATAATCTCCTTACTCAATACTTCTATCTCTGTTTCAACACTTTCCCCCCAACTTACAATTTTACTATACAAAAAGCCCGCAAGAATCTTATCGCTGATGCGCAGAAGAGGGAGATATTGTTTTCCCCCTTCCGCACTGATTTCTTTAATATACTCTGATTGACGCTCTACCAGTTCCTCATAGGTGCCAACTGTAAAATGCATATTCACAATAGCATTAAGATGATTGTCAAACACATGCTGTCTGGATCTTATTTCCTTTACCAGCTCTTCCATAGGCTGAATATAAAGTTCATACATCTTCAACTCTTTTTCCTGTTCTCTGATAATATCATCATTCAGTTTCCATTCTATGATTCCCCAGAGAATAACACTAAGAAGTAAAAGGAAAACGGCAATCATCTTCAGGTCCAGAGTATGACTTACTTTCAAATCGACCACAAGATACACGGCAATAATAAGAGAAATAAAACAAAATGCTCTGTAAAGAATTCTTAGCCACGATTTACTCATTTAAACATCCTCCTCACCCCTGCCTTGTATGTTACTCCGATATCGATACAATCCGAATAACCCTCCAGCTGAATCATCTGATTCACCAGGTCATAGTACCTCACATATGCCATATTCACAACGAACATTCTGTGGCACTGAAAAAAGCCCTGCCCCGTCAGCTTATCCAGAAGCTGACGAATAGAAAGATATGGAATTTCCATCTGCTCGTCTTTAAGATACAGACAAACCCCCCGTGGAATCGCCTTGCAAAAAACAATCTCCTTGCAGAAAATTTTGTAATTAACACCATTCTTTTTTACAATGATAAACGGCTTTTCTACTTTCGGAATATGTGACAGGACTTTTCTCACCAGTTCAACTACCTCTGCCTCATTATAAGGCTTAAGTATATACTGATAGCAGTGTATTTTTCTATACGCCTCCATCTCCAGCCCGGCAATGGATGTAATCATAACAATAGGCGTAAACTCATACTTTGTCAAACTACGCACTTCTTTGGCAAATGTAATTCCGCCTGAATCATCACCGTTGTCTTTGTCCAGATTTACATCCAATAAAAATAAATCAAAAGAAACGGTGCTATCCAGCAGCTGCCTGGCTTTTGCCAGGCTTCCTGCCGTATCCACCGTTATATCAGCCGATATACTATATAGCATCTCTTTTAAAGCGTCTTTGCTTGCTTTATCATCCTCAAGCACAAAAATTCTTGCCATGTTTAACCCCTAATTAGAAGCCCCGTGCCTTATGCCTCCGGCTTTTCATACTGTGCAACCTCTGAAATCGTTTTGGTCAAACCTGCGATTCCCTGCAGTTCGGACGGAATAATAATTTTCGTTGCTTTGCCATCCGCAGCCTTGGCAAATGCCTCCAAGCTCTTGAGAGTCAGCACTGCATCGTCAGCCCCCGCCGATTTAATAAATTCAATACCATCCGCAGTTGCTTTCTGTACACTTCGAATAGCCTCTGCCTGGCCTTCTGCTTCACGGATTCTCTTTTGCTTCTCGGCTTCTGCCTTCAAAATAGCAGCCTGCTTTGCAGCCTCCGCTTCCAGAATGACAGATTCCTTCTGACCTTCTGCCACAAGAATCGTGGATTTCTTCTCGCCCTCTGCTCTCAGGATCGCTTCTCTTCGCTCACGCTCTGCCTTCATCTGCTTCTCCATCGCATCCTGGATAGCCTTGGGCGGCATGATATTCTTTAGCTCCACACGTTTTACCTTAATTCCCCACGGATCAGTGGCAATGTCAAGAGATGTACGCATCTGAGAATTAATTGCTTCTCTCGAGGTCAGTGTCTCATCCAACTCCAGGTCACCGATAATATTACGCAGCGTGGTGGCTGTCAAGTTCTCAATGGCGGCAATTGGATTTTCCACACCGTATGCATACAGCTTTGGATCTGTAATCTCAAAGAATACAATCGTATCAATCTGCATGGTTACGTTATCCTTTGTAATAACCGCCTGTGGCTCAAAATCCACCACCTGTTCTTTCAATGAAACTTTTCTGGCCACTTTTTCAATGATCGGCACCTTAAAGTGAAGTCCGACACCCCATGTAGCCCTGTAACCTCCCAGACGCTCCAGTACATAAGCATGTGCCTGAGGCACAATTCTGATGCTTGTCATAAGGACAAGCAGTATAATAACCAATATCACTATTAAAATAAAAGCACCCATACTTATTCCTCCTCATATCTCTTTAAAATCAGTTTCACACCGGATATTCTGACCACCTTTGCCAGTGTCCCCGGCTCCAGTACATCCCCATCCGTCTCGGATCTTGCTGTCCATTCCTCACCGCCTACAACTGCGGTTCCTGTCTGGGCTAGATTGTCTACTGTCTTAGTGACCCTCACTATCTTGCCAATTACTCCTTCATAATTGGTTTTCTCGTGATGACTGTTTATGTATTTTACCGCAAAAGGGCGGGTAAAAAACAAAAGTAAAAAGGAGACAACAAAAAATGCAATCACCTGCCATACCAGACTCAAACCGGCAATATTGAAAAGTAATGCTGCCAGAGATCCTCCTGCCAGCCAGATTGATGTCAGCCCAACGGTAATAATCTCAACAACCAAAAAAACAATAAGCAGTCCGAGCCATATAAAAACTTCTCTCTCCATACTACTCCCTTCTTTCAAGATTCATTTCATCCGGCTTCTTTACTCTTCCTGATGATAAGTATATGTTAATCTGGTTTATCCTATTATACAATACTTTTTGCGTGAATGCAGTGATTTTCTGTTTTAATTAAACTCCGTCATATTTTTCCGGTAACAAATGGGAAGATGCCCCCTTTGCAGGTTTGGGTTTCCACGCTCATCAATAGAAATTGACCTGCAGAACATTTTCCAGAGATTTTCAAATTTTCCTTCTTTTTCTGAAATCTTTCCGGCTGCTTCAGTATTCAATGCCTCTCCCTGAACCAGCACCCATTTTTTCCTGGCCTGATGTGCAAGAAATATTTCATGAGTCTGATCATAGACTATCCAGTTTTCCAGAGGGAATCTATTCGTGAAATGATCCGCAATACAGGTCAGCACCTGACTCTTTGGTGCAATCTCAGAAAAGAGTACTCCGTTCTCAAGTTCCCTAAACCTGATAAATTCTGTAAAAATATGAGCCTCATTTCCTACCTTCCTGCTAAGCTCAAATACCCTTGCCACATGTGGATTGCTCAAATGCTCCATAATCCTTTTGCTGTCCTTTATCTGCCTTGCATCCAACATCGTATGATATACTGCATCCGCCTTCTCACAATCATCCGACAAAAGCGCATGATAAATGTCCCAATATGCATTATACCCCAGATTCTTCTTTATCAACCGTTCCACTGCAATGGACTTCTGTTCATTCTCTTCCACTTCAGTATATTCACAGAACATCTTGGGCATCATCTGGCCGCGCAGAGCAATACCCGAATCATCGTCCCTGTTCTCCATCCATGCATCGTGTATAGCAGAAAAAACCCCTATAATTGTATCCTGACATATATAGACCTGTTTCATCTTCATCCTTCCTTTATCCCAGAATCTCCGGGACCTGTGCTTCCCTGAAATTCATATCATCAAACAGTGATAACTGCCGAAACGTCATTCCCGATACCGAATCCGGAAGCTTTTCTCCCGTGTTCAGCAGATTTCTCATGATATAATCTTCCTCCATTTTTGTCCGATACATCATCCTGCCGCTGCATGTCAGGAAATAGAGAGCTCTCTTTAGTACAACTCCCATCCTTTTCAAATCTTCAAACTGCAGGATTCCCATCCTTCTCGCTTTTACAATCCGGGCTGCAGATTTACAGCCTATTCCAGGAACACGGAGAAGTGTATTATAATCTGCCCGGTTCACCTCCACCGGAAAATATTCCAGATGCTTCAGTGCCCAGTCACACTTTGGATCCAAAAAAACATTAAAATTAGGATTCTTTTCATTCAAAAGCTCATCAGCCTCAAACCGGTAATATCTCAGCAGCCAGTCAGCCTGGTACAGCCTGTGTTCACGCAGCAGGGGCGGCCCCTCATCAGTTCTCGCGGGAAGAGCAGAATCCTTATTTACCGCAACGAAGGCCGAATAAAATACTCTTTTCAGCTCAAATCTTTTATACAGTGACTCCGCAACACTCAAAATCTGATAGTCCGTCTCCGGAGTAGCGCCTATAATCATCTGGGTACTCTGTCCTGCCGGAACAAACCGCGGTGCATTCTTATACAGAACAATTTCCTGTCTATTGTCCTGCATCTTCTGCTGAACCAGTCTCATCGGTGTCAGAATATTCTTTCGGCTCTTGTGGGGGGCCAGCTTCTTAAGCCCCTCCGCCGTAGGAAGTTCCAGATTCACACTCATTCTATCCGCCAGAAAACCAACTCTCTGAACCAGCTCCTGTGAGGCTCCGGGAATAGCCTTCACATGGATGTAACCCTGAAAGTTACATTCATGGCGCAGCTTATATAGAGCCGCATAAATCAGCTCCATCGTATAGTTTGGACTTTTTAGAATTCCCGAACTTAAAAACAGCCCCTCTATATAATTCCTTCTGTAAAATTCCATAGTTAACGTACATATCTCATCTGGAGTAAAGGAAGTCCGCACCACATCATTGGAAGATCTATTAATGCAGTATTTGCAATCATAAATACACTCATTCGTAAACAAAATTTTCAGCAAAGAAATACACCTTCCATCGGCTGAAAAGCTGTGGCATATTCCCGCTTTCTGGCAGTTTCCCATCCCGGTTCCGTCATTTTGCCGGTCAACACCGCTCGAAGTACAGGCAACATCATACTTGGCAGCGTCACTTAGTATATTCAGTTTATCATATATTGACATGTGCTCTTGAATAATCTCAGTCATCCCAATACGCCTCTTCAAACTTATCAAACTTCATTTTTGAAACTTTTCATTCACTTAAAGCAGCAAAACAGAACATATGTTCTATTTTCATGATAGCACATATGTTCTGCTTTTTCAATAGCCTGTTTTATGTTTTCTATTCACATTGTAACAGTTCAGCCATCAGCTCAATTCTCTGATTTTCTTTCTCAAAGGCAGAACCATAGCCGGAGATACAGAGAGTTCATCCA
>ENA-UOOM01000662-UOOM01000662.1-fermentation-metagenome-genome-assembly--contig:-NODE-662-length-37732-cov-106.468031_pt1 | contig 37732 bp, 40 predicted proteins | sample MGYA00245781_ERZ724031 | MGnify/ENA primary metagenome ERZ724031 (study PRJEB28704, sample SAMN03018317) | fermentation metagenome | biome: anthropogenic terrestrial biome; feature: soil... | reverse complement strand
ATCAACAACCCTAAGGACACCTGTTCCTATTGACCGATACATCAGATAGCTAGAAAGCATACGTCTCACTATGAAACATCCTCGCATCACTATATTTGTTCAGATCAACTTACATCCGAAAATTTTAAACTCCTTATCCATTGCCCATATCAGACTCATCGAGAAACCGCAGTTCTTTGTGCACATTGTGATCATCAGAGTCACAGGCAGTTACTGTAGGACATGGAGAAACGAGTAAACCTAAGAGAAGTGTTCCCGCACTTAGCAACAAATTAGTAGCTTTGATAATTCTGTTTGCAAACATGATATGCTCCTTATTGTTTTTTCACATATCGCTTTCAACCTTTTGTACGGGCCGGTAAACAAGCAGTATGAACACTTAATCGGCAGACAGTCCATAGTACATGATGTTCAAAACAGTTTAGAAGATTTCATCGTGACCCTTATTTCTCTTGTTTGTTCGGATCACTAACACCTCGTCATATTTATTAAACGGAGTGAATCATAAAAGTGTTTCAGTGGCTGTTCTTTTGATAGTTCAATTCCTAGCATTACATGTTGATGCGTTTCCTTACACACGTGGATAATGCCCTTATACCTTCCTCGACAATTCACCTAAATAGTCGATAGAAAGTAAGAAGAAATGTATCTGATTCGTCAATACTGGCTATCGCCAGTTAAGCTTCAAGTTGTGAGATTAGTTGAGCTAGTTCATTAACTTCTGGGGATAAAGCCTGTAAGGCAGCTGACTGAAACTCAGTTTTCAGGCGGTACAAGATGATCTAGAATTCGAGTCATTGTTTAATATTCAATTTGATCTGGAGATAGTAATTATTTTTTAAATCAGCTTAGTTGAAACCAACTAGTTTTACTCAATTCAAACTTTGCTGCCTTGTATTGAAAGTATTGTTGGTATCTCTTTTCACTCTAGTTTCTACCTTAACCTTGTGTGCATACTCTCAGCCAAGAACTTTTTCGTTCATACGATAAGAGAATGTTTTTGTGTTTTCGTTTTTGCCCTTTTTTTTTGAAAGGTGAAACATTAATCGCATTTGAAACGTTTACTTTGTTAAAGAACTATTTAAAAAGAAGATGGAAGGATTTGAAATGGAAGATGAAAAGAGCGAAAAGGGTAGAAACCTTGAAATTGTTTTCTTAGGAACGATCGTGGTTCTATTAGTTGTTCAATCTTTATTTTCTATCTTTAATTTTGTAGGCATCCAACAACTAAAAGCTTTCTTTCATAAAGAGGATGTGAACGTAGGTACAAGCGAGTTCCAAGACTTGATAAATCAAAAATTAATTGATTGTGAACTTAAAGATGAAAAAGGGGATAGTGTTCTACTTGAATCACTTATTGAATCTCCGACACTTTTAGTTTTTACTAACCATTCATGCCAGGCATGCCAATCTTTGTATCCTGAGTTAAAAGATTTTTCAAGAAGTAATCAGGATATAAAAATTATTCTTATTACGACCAATACACCCGAAGAGAATGCTAACTTTCTTGAAGAAGATTTAGACATTACACAATTAGATTGGGAGGTGCTGTCTGGTATTCGCCAAGTTTTTGAGAATTACAACATTACTGGAACTCCGACACTTGCCTTCATTGATGAACCTGGTGTCATAAGGAACATTGGTTATGCGAGTTCGAAATCTCAAATAGTGTAGCTGATAAACTATAATCCTTAGGAGGGATGATGTACAATTCATTAACACAGAAAAATGTCAATCGGCTAATCGTGTTGATGGTAATAATGATTCTATTACTTTCATCCGTGGCCATGTTTTCTAAGCCAGTCAGCGCTTCTTCTGGAGTTAATAGTTCTTGTGGTCCTTGGTTTGATGATGGATTATGCTGCGAAACATGGTGGCCTGGAGTGCAGACCCACCAGCTTCGACAATGCTCAGACACAAGCACTGGGACTACGATAATATATCATGAAGCCCGCTGTAAAACGCCTTCAATCTGCCCGTATCAGTAGTTTAGATTTACGAGATTACTGTTAGCAAATAAAGAAAAATTATCAGCTCCACTATTTGTTTTAACTCCATGAAGGATTGTATGAGGTACTTAGTGACATGATTACTACAGAAGGATTGAACAAAATCTATGGAAAAGACAAACAAGCTCTGGATGATGTTGACCTGCATGTACCGCGTGGCGTATACGGTTTATTGGGGCCAAATGGCGCCGGGAAATCAACATTAATTCGAATACTCACTGGGACACTCAAACCGACATCAGGAACGGCCAGAGTGGCGGATTATGACTGCGTCAAAGAAATTGATGAAGTACGCAAGCGAATCTCGGTTATTCCTCAGGAATTCAGCCTTTATCCAAATCTAACTCCAATAGAGTTTTTGGAATACATGCTCATTCTTTCCGGGAGAGACATTGACCGTCCTTTGATAATGAAACGACTTGAGCAAGTGAACTTGACGAATCAAGCGAAGAAAAGAATTGGCTCATTCTCCGGAGGAATGAAGCAAAGAGTGGCTATTGCTCAGGCGTTGATTCATGAGCCACAAGTAATTTTTGCCGATGAACCTACTGCTGGATTAGATCCGGAGGAACGGGTGCGATTTCGAAACTTGTTTTCAGAGATCGGTCTTGAGAAGACAGTTTTGCTCTCCACCCATATCACCGAGGATATAACCGCGTCAACAAATATGCTCTCAGTGCTCAACCATGGAAAAATCATATTCAGCGGATCCACCCGAGAGTTGATCAACACAGCGAGGGGCAAGGTTTGGTCATGCCAGATCAAAACCGGTAGCGAATGGGAAATCTTTAGATCGCGGAATCTGATTTTTTCCTTCACTCTCGACCAAGAGAATGAAGAGGTGACAGCGCTCTATTCTCCGAAAACCAGTGAAATTGAGAAAGGGAGCGAAACGCTGGAACCCACATTGGAGTATGCATATATGCTTCTGGTTAATCAAGATGGGGTCGGAGAAAGCTGATGATGAACTATCTCAGGCAATTAAAATTTCAGCTTAAAATCTTTTTACTGGAAAAAATTCATTGGCTTATTCTTGTCCTGGCGCTCGTACTCCTGTTTACTGACATAAGCTTCAAGAATAGCAACACCTTTTCTCCAGCATATATTAATAGTATCTCCGGAAGTGTATTCCTGTTTACGTCTATTGTTTATGGAGTATTGGGCACCCGTTTCTTCCTTATGGAAACCTCAAATCAATCTCAGATACAATGGGCGCGTCCGAGTTTCAGAGCAAATTTTATTATTGTTAAATTCTTTGCAATGTTTTTTGGAGTTCTGATTCTACTGCTTCCGACTTTAGTGATTATGCTAATCAGGGGAGCATCTTTCAACAATTTAGCGGGTTTGTTTCAAGGTGCATCAATATGGTTTTATCTTTTTACGTCAACATTCCTTTTCACCACAGTATTGAGCATCTTGTCCGGTCTGCTGTTTCGTAAACCTGCCTTAGCAATGTCCTTCACCCTAATCATGTTGATCTGGTTAGCCATTCGCCAGACTTTCTGGCCTGACTTGTTCAAATACTACAGCTCAGAATCCTTCGGGCTGCTATTTGGATACGGTCCCATTCGGGAGACTCTCAAACTTAATCGGGGGTATTTCCTGATACTATCCATCAGCTTACTTCTGTTAGCGATACTTATCGGACATTTTATCCTCCCTGCAAACAAGGGCAAGCTGAAACTGAAAATTTCTATTCTCTGGTTTTCTTTTTTCCTCTTTTTTATTGTAGGAACCTTTTTCTTAGGATCTCGACTGAATTATCAAGGAAGTTTTATCGTTGATCAACCTGATTTAGAGACTCTCTACAAATCCAACGATGTGTGTGACGCTTTGGATTCTTACAAGGTTGTCATAGTGACCAACGAGCATGGTTATGTTGAAAAGGGAACGGCTTCAGTTCAGCTCAAGAAGGAGCTTGATATCCGTAAGCATCTACTGCTGCTTCCAAGCCTGATGGACAAACCAGTCACTGTGGAAGAAACGTCACCAGGCACTTATAGTATTGGGTATGAAGGTGATTTCATTTTGCCGAATTATTCTTACTCTAACCTCTTCCAGGATCCTGAAATTTCTCTGGTTGGTTTTCTGCCGGGTGGTTATATAGATCCATCCAGATTGTTGCTTTTGGCTCATGGGCAATGGCATCCCTTTAGTAAATGCGATTTGACCAGGCTGGAGTTAAGGATACCTGAAACGATAAACATTAACTATTCCAGTGCCGATAAATACAGCACTGCAAACGGAGTAGTTAATCTTTACTGGGAAGAAAACTTACCCGAGGTTTTGATCATTGGGGGAGCGGATTACGTAGAGGGCGATCTAAACGGACAAAAAGCTCTGTTGGCAAAGTGGCTTGATTCGGAAACCCGAAGTCATTATGAGTTAATCCAAACCAAGTTCAGCGGACTGATGAAACGGTTGGCGATGGAAACAAACGAAGAACAGAATACCATCATTCTCCCTATTGTCGGATCAAGTATTTTGGATAAGAATGGAACTTTTTTTCTACGGTCAACGCCATTCACGATGTTTTTGCCAGATGCTACACCATCGAAGTTGGAAATCGAAGCTGCTCTGGAGGTGATTCAAGCCTGGTGGAGACAAGGAACAGATGACCCAAGTCTTCAAAACTGTCTTTTTAAACGCTTCAGTTGCCTAAAACCAACTCCATCAGCGCCTGATGACAAAAGCGTGATTCCTTTTCTGTATTATTACAGTCTCAAACTTGCCTCGGGGCAGAGACCGGAAACAGTTGATCTTGAATCAATCATTCAACTGTATCAAACGATTGATTCCGATCCAGCTTCAATATATGCTGTGCCAAGAATGTTCGAAAAAGATGAAGAGAATGAACTGATCGTTAAGCTATTCCAACTTGATCGTTGCATGGAGGATGGAGAGTTCTGGAATGTACTGGTAAAACTCAAAGAAGAAAAAAGCAGTGTGTGGATAGACTATGAGGATTTGGAATCTTCTATTCTGCAGCTGACTGGATATAGCTTGGAAAGGTTAGAGCAACAATGCCCCTAAAAATGAAAGCTTTTGCTCGGCGTTTTTCCTTGGAGTTTCTGAAGTTGCATCGGGAGGTCTTGGGGATAATCATCGCGTTTTCTATCGTGATTTTTGGTTATCTCGCCCTAATGGCACCAACAAGTGATGCCGTAGAGTTGCAACCATTCATGAGCTTTGTTATTGGTGTTCTCATGCCGTTGCTACTGTCATTGGCAGGCAATTTTATATTACTCAAAGAGGTTGAGAACGGCTCAATCGATTTCATCCGTACCAGGCAAAGCATGGAACGCTTATGGCTCTATCGAATTGTTGCCTTCCTCTTGCTTAGCGCTTTAGTCAACATGTTAATCGTTTTGATTGCTAATTTGATTTATGAGACGATATTGCCTCCTATCATGATGTTCACACTGTTTGTTCCAACGTTGTTTTTTTCAGGATTGATGGGAGTTGCTACTGGTATCACAAAAAACGCTTATATCGGGGCTGGGGTAGGTATAGCCTCTTGGTTGTATTTCTACCTACATTCAGAGACGATGACAACCAGGCTGACCATTAATGACATTTTCTATTATCCTTTTCTTGAATGGATGATTTATAGGGATAGGCCTTATATGATAAATTCTCTGATCCCAAATCGCCTGGTTATTAGTGCGATCTCAGTTCTCCTGTTGGTCTTATGCTATTGGCTCTACAAGAAAAATCTACGGTATGTGACCAGTGCAAGGTAAATGAATTGATTGTTTTAAAGATTTACGAGATTCTCAGAGTACATATACAAAAAATAAAATGTATGTCTGACTTTACCAGTCTCTAAACCATCTAGAACGAAATAAGGGGATGCAGAGCTATATTGTGCGATGCAAGCACAAGATATACGTCTTCATCTGATTTCATCCGAGATGACTTCTCCTTATTGCCTGACAAGTAACCCCATGTTTCACCTGTTAACATGCTGTGAACTTATGACGTATCTTCATTCAGTTAGATTATACCGTCCAATGGTCTGGATTTAAAAATTTATCACAGGAATTTACATATTATGTTGGTTACTGTTTGTCGAGCTCATTGTATTTTGAAGGTGACCATAAACGATTAAGGTTTGATCTGGCAATTCTAATTTGTTTCCAATCTATCTTTACTTTCCTATAATGATAATAAAGCTGGCGTTTTTTTTCATTTAGGTCCTGTAAGTCTTTCTGTAGCGTGTGGCTGTTTAGCGAGGAAGGCTCAATTCCTCTTTTCTTTAGCGCGATGATTGAAGCTTGAAGAATCATATGTTTTGATTGTGGTAAGTAAGACATGTTTGTCTCAGAGTTTTTTGTGATCTCCTCAATTGTTATAATGTGTTTTGCGATCTCGGATAACTTGGAAATTTTGCCTTCCAACTTTTTGATCTCTTCTCGAGTTGATTCAAATTCATCCTTTACTTCTCTAAGCTTATTTTCAAGCGATCCAACGGTATAAATTCCCTGTTCCTCCAAAAATAGCAGTGACTTTGACATTGCTTTCAGGTTCTTGATCTCCAAGGATCGGGCATATCCTTTATTTTGCATTGCTTTCAGATTCGCATCGATTTCGATCAGGGAAGGAAGGCGATCAGAAGTTTGCGATTGATTCTCAAGTGTTTGTTTTTGCAGGAAGTTCTTCTTGATCTGCTCCAGTGTATAAGGTAAACCCAAGGTTCTGCCTTTGACAAAGCGTTGCTGTCCAATTTTGCGAAACAAGATCCCCTGGTTCTGTTTGGTTTCATACCCAGAAAGTGTGAGACGGAAAAGAAACTCTTCATAGGAATAACTGTGTCCAATGGCTTGACGAATCGCTCGGCGAAGATCAGTTTTCCAACTTGTGCCTGTTTGGTGAGCCAAGTATTCCTTAAATGCTTTTCCCTTTTCCTCCGTAGGTACAACAACAGAAAGCCCAAAATCCTGGCACAGTCGGTCACTTATTTTTCGAATTTGATAATAGCTTCTTCGGTTGGAGACGAATTTACGGTGATCCAGGAAATTTGCAGCACAGAAGATCAGATGGTTATGAATGTGATCCTTATCTACATGGGTGCTTAGGACGTACTCATATTGATCCTTCAAAAACCCATTGGCTAATTCGATGCCAATCTTATGGACGGTCTCCGGATCGGTCTCATCAGGTTTGAAGGATTGGATTAAGTGAAAAGCAAGGTTATTACCTTTTTGCATACAATGAGAAAGTGTAAAACTGAACTCCAAATCTGCCGTTTCAGGTGCACAGGCAAAACTCGTTACCAGAAAACCCTCTTCAGTTTTCCCATCAGCAACCAGATAGGCTATGGCTTTTTTCAGCGAAGACTTGATAGGATGGATCTTTGTAATCGCCAGATTTCCTCCAGCATTTCCTGTATAGCTATCAGGTCAGATTGGTAGATTTCACCTGTGGCGTTAAGATGATGAGCGATTTGGTTGATGTTGGTACCAATCATCCTTATTTGTCGGGTGTGTTCCTTTAAATACGCATAATCAATATGGATCACATAACCGTCGATAGCAACTTTGCGTAGAAAAGCGCTACGATTAGTAATTCCGGTTTGTTTCATTTTCTTAGAGATTGCTTCCAACTCATCTAAGGTTACGAAAAACTTTATTAATTCTTTCCTTGTTCTATTCACCATTTTAGATTCCATTTCTTTTGTATCCAACGAGCACCATAAAGCATCTTTTCCAGATTTCAACAATTTTCCTTAGTTGATATTCCGGATGTGTGGCCACACTTCCTTTGCTTGCTAATACTCCTAAACCACAGTTTTCAAAACCTTAAACACTTTAGAAGCAAATTTTGCCAAAACATGAACACAACCGGTCAAAGATTTTTTGAACAACCAATGAGACGGTTAATTTAGGATCGAGTAATCCTTTCGGATATTGATAAGCTTCTGTTTCCACGCCTGTTGTAGGAAATTAAAGAAAGAAAAGTAATTACTAAAGAATTAAAAGCTATCCCGCGTGACAAGCAAATCTTTTGGATTTCTGGGCGTCTTCAATTTGGTTTCTCAAGATTTCAATACTTGAATCAAAATGACGGGTTTGATAACAATTGAGGATCGATATGGAGAGAATAAAGAAGGCCAGAAACCAAGTAAAAAAATCCATGATTCGGAACTAGTACTTAACGCGGATTTAACACGCAATCCATTACACTGCAGACAACTTAGTAAACACACATTAGATCAGAAATAGAAAGTGATGATAAAATGTCAAAGCAAGTTAAAGTAATAGTCCTGAGTGTAGCATTGTTGCTGTTAGGGTCGACGATCGCCTATGCAGGGACGGGTTACGAATATTACAACACTACAGTAAAGAGTTTTCATGGAAGCGGTTACACTTCTTACCAAATAAAAGCGTATGGTGGCGCGAACGGAGGATTAAGTTCGTATGGTGTCGGCGGCGATTACCAAGTGAGTGCCGCGATGGAAGACGATGACGGCACACATGGTGCGTATACGAACGGAATCACCGATAACACTTTCTATACCCTGGCCGGTAATTCAAACCATTTAGCTGGCGAATATATACGGGTTCATTTCAGAAATGGATGGACAACCCCGGTAAATGTACAAGTGGACGGGGCGTGGGCGAGCAATTAGACTTTAAGCTCTGGTTGTGTAGTCTAAGAAATTGATACAATAAATTATCTACAGACTCTTTATTTACTTTATGCGACCTTGTTTTCCTGGAAGTCAGGGACAAAAATCTCTACCTCAGTACCATTATCCAATTCGCTCTTTATAGAGATCCGACCGCCTAATCTATTTACCAGCGCTTTCACGATAGGTAAACCCAATCCAGAACCGCCAGTTTGTCTTGATTTGGATTTGTCGACTCGGTAAAAACGAGTAAATATCTTTTCAAGATCCTCCTTATCGATTCCGATGCCGTTATCCTCAACCCGTATCTCACAACCTTCTTCTGTTTGAATAGATGAGACAACGACCTTTCCACCTTGTTTGTTATACAATATGGAATTTTCAATGATGTTTGTTATGATAGTTTGAATGAATAGAGGTTCGGTAATTAGAAAATGGTTCAAATTAGTCAAATTTTGGATTTCAATATTCTTGTCTCTGGAAAGTGGTAACAAAAGTTCGATGGTTTCTGCTACGAGGGTTCCGACATTAACATTGGACGGAATAATACTTTGATCCGATGATAAACACTTAAGCTTCATGATCAATTGCTCTAATCGGGCGGTAGAACGATCAACTGTTGCACAAAGAGAGTAAAAATCTGCCGGAGTAACACTTGTCTTTTTCTTATCAACATCAACCTTCATACGGATTGAAGCGACCGGGGTTCGAAATTCGTGAGCAACATCAAGTAAGAATTGTTGTTGGTTTTCGAATTGTTTCTCGAACCTTCTTAAACTTAACATGATAGCGGCATGGAGGTCAGAGAGTTCCTGGCTTGGCATGATATCACCTGGCAACTCAGTACATGGTTTAGTTTCTAATGAAATAGACTGGGAGAGTTTTTCAATAGGAGTGGTTATAAACTTACTTAAAAGTATGGATAGAAGAAGACCAATCAGTAATGCTCCAACTAAAGTCAAACCAATTGTTTTTTGTAACCTGATCTGTAGCAGGTCGAGCGCTACAGACTCCATCCCTTCTATGTCCAAAGTGATAACTGGGTTGGGTGTTTTCTGTGCTTGTGGGTTTCCTGGTTCAATCGAAGAGGTTGGCTCGATTCTTAATAATTGCACTTCGCGGAATACCGAAGACTGAATTAACTTTGGAAAAGAAATGAACAGGATCGCCCCTAGTACGGTAAAAACAATGATTATCAGCAGGATTAATTGCCAACGTAGAGGATACTTTGACAACAGATTTCGGAGCACAGAGGAAGGGGTTTTTACCATTTGAACCTCAACTTGATCATATCGGATAGCATGTTATATCCGCGTTAAATAGGGAGCATTTTTTATTCAATTACAAGGGCATAGCCGATGTTAACTGTCGTTACAATCACAGGATTGGTAACTCCAGCTTTTCTAAGTTTGGTTCTCAGGTAACTTATCTGCGTGCGCACAGAATTAGAAAACAGAGCATCTTGTTCTCCCCAAATGTGTAAAATCAGCTCTTCCGCAGCAACCAACTTACCGATATTTTGTGTCAAATACTCCAACAAACTGTACTCTTTGGCAGTTAGTTTGATCTCTGAATCAGCTATATAAACCATTCGAAGGTTTGTATCGATTGAAAGTTGTCCTACCTCCACCAAGGGTCTTCTGACGTTAAGATTTCTACGACAAAGAGCTCTGATACGCGCTAATAATTCATCGAAATGGATTGGCTTGGAAAGATAATCATCTGCCCCCTGATCTAATCCTTCAATCCTTTCGAAGACCTCCCCACGTGCGGACAGTATACAAATCAATACTTTGAGATTTATACTTCTGAACTTATCGCAAAGGAGTAACCCATCTATATCAGGTAAGTTCAGATCCAATAATACGAGGTCATATGGATACAAGTCATGCAAAAACAAGGCGTTTTCGCCATCTAAGGCGATGTCCACAACATAGCCTTCGCTCCTCAAACCTTCAGATAAAGAATTAGAAAAGTCCTCTTCATCGTCAACAACCAATATCCGCAATTCTATCCATCCTAACTTTCTTCACTTATATAATTTTACCAAATACTCTGTATGATGGGTCTTGAATTTAATGTAGATTTAATGCCAAGTTTAGTACAGTTCAGTTTTGAGTGAAGGCAATTTTTTAACAGCCAAGTAAATATCAAACGATTGTTCTCAAGAAAGTGATCACCTGAACCGGCATACTTAATAGAATCAATAAACAAATTTTCAAAGAAAGCCGTTCGTGAATATTTTTATTACAAAGCTCTGCTGGGTTTACCAGCAGAACTTTTTATTTAGGTTCCCTTACTAGAGCATTGGCAGATTGTTTCTGACCGTTGTTTTAAGAGGTGAAAGGAGTGCTAGTTGAACCTAATTATTAGGAAGGAAATTAAATATACCTGAAGACAATCAATTAGAAGTTTGCCTTGCCTTCGATACTTATTGCAAAAAAACACTTAGAAACGCAGCAATCAATGCTCATTTCGAGAGCCTAAAACCTTATAAGCATGTAATTTCGATGCGACGTACAATTTTCTCGGTGACAATTTCCGGATGTGTGGACACACTTCCTTTGCGTGCTAAGACTTTAATTCGTTCTTGTATGATTAACATCTCTCAAGAAATATTTGCCAGAATTGGTTATTGTGAATAATGCAAATCATTATCAAACCTATACTCTGAGAAACACATAATCGATAGGTATGAAGAATAATTCGTAAAAGATTAATTATTCTACAGGCAACGGCTACTTAATGCTGTAAGCAGGGCTGAGAAACCAGGTTTTTCATTCCAATGTACAATTGAAAACAGATCGGCTGAGGAGTAATCTTGTCATCACTACGAGAACATGATTTCAGTCTGGAAAGCGACCGTTTGTTTCTTGAAATGCTCTATGATAGCTACAATGGGTTGATGTTCAACCAGGCAAGGAGATATTTCCAGAACCAAGCAGACATTGAAGACGTTGTTCAACAGGCCTTCGTAAGACTTATTAAGTATCTTCCAACCATAAAAAAACTCAACCGAAACACTTTGGCGGTTTATATCGTTAATGTAATTAGAAGCTGTTCCATGGATATTTATCGAAAAAGGAAGATAGAGAAGGAAACTAACTTTTCGGACTTTTTCGAGGATTTTGAGGAGATGGTTGTAGATGATTTTGACCTGGACTGCTTGACAGAAAAATCACTTTCCGTGAAACAGCTAACCAATGCGATATTGCAATTACCCGAGCAGGACCAATTCGTATTGGAGGGAAAATACCTTCAGTGCTGGAGTGACTCCGAGATTGCTGAAGTGCTGGGAATAAAAGCAAATACCGTTCGAACGCGTTTATTTCGAGCTAAGAAAAGGGCGTTATTGATACTGTCTAGAGGAAAGAATGAAGACCAATAAACCAGATGAAAAGAGATTAGACAACCTCTTTGAAACAGCTACAAAGGAGGCAGCAAGCACCAAAGGCAAGCGGTTCCTTCAAGAGGCAAAAGCAGATCCTTACAATCCCTCTGCTGAGTTCAACCATCAAATTCAGACGATGATAGAAGCCGAGACGGAAACGTCGAAAACACGCAATAGATCTAGTAAGTTTTCTTTTAATTTTTCAAAGGCTACTGCGTGGATTCTTCTTGCATTGGTTTTACTTTTCTTAGCGATTCCGAATGTAGCTGTGGCACGGGATTGGGTGACAAAACTTGTGATTGAATCGAATCCGAGTTATGTAACTTATTACCTTCAGAACCAGGATACGGACAATAAAATAACTTGGGAAAATCAAGGTAGCTCTCAAGCTGGACAGTTGCAGGATGGTACCTATTATCCCTCGTATGTGCCAGAAGGCATGAAACTTATGCAACTCGTGTTCAACGTTTCTGATGTGTCCTACTACTATCAGGATGAGTCGGATAACTTTATGTCAATTGATGTCATGGGTTCCGGTTCAAGTATGAATGTTGATAATGAGAATTTAGAAGAAAAGAGCAGTGAAACCGTTAACGGAATGCAAGCCACCTATATAAGTAAGTTGGGTGTGGGAAGTGTGATCTGGAGTAATGAAGAACAAATTTTTATGGTCAGCACAACCCTTTCCAAAGAGGAGTGTCTCCAAATTGCTAATGGCTTGTCCAATTAATTTACTCTAAGCAAGCAATCCCTTAATTTGCCTTCGAATAGCCCCTTCGTTTCGTTTTACATTACCAAAGGTTACGTCTCTTCCCTTATCCTAAAAATCAATAGCTTCTTAGATGAAAGTGAAACACTTCTCCCTCGAATAGCGTTTCTATTAATAGAAACAGCTCAAAGGAGAAATAATAAAATGAAACGATCCATGAATTCACTTGTCTTGCTTTTCATCTTGGTTTTTTTTATTGCTTCCGCCTTAGTTGCTGGGCAAGTAGAAACAGCAGTAAATGATCCAATTCTTCTTAGACAAATTGCACCACAATACACAGGCACGAGGTCAATCCAAGCAAGCCTTAATATATTCGGCGGAACGGCATATTGTGGCTCAACATTAGAGGTCTATCCAGGGTACACCGGATACCTCACAATGTACTTACAGAGAAAATCATCTGGTTCCTGGATCAATGTAACCAGTTGGTCCGGAAGCACCGCAAGCTTAATTGCGGTTAGTTTAGCTGAATCCTATAGTAACCTCATTAGTGGAACGACTTACCGCGTCCAAGCAATCGGCAGGGTCTATCAAAATGGAACCTTTGTCGAAGAGGTGTCTGCAACTTCTCCGGAGCGTACAAGAAAAGTAAAAAATCATTGAAATGCAAGAATGTAAATCCAAGTGCGTCAGGAATTATCTGGCAGAAAGGAGAGTATTTCAATATGCTAAGAAAACAGGATGCGAACAAATGTGAAAACAATTGGATTCAAATCATAATACAAACCTTGACCATTATTCTATTAGCGTCAATGACTTTTTACTTTTACAAAATGCAGGCTACTATCTCGGATCTTATGATTTTGATCCGAGATACAGGAATGATATCGGATGATCCAGCAAATTCGACTTTACGAGCATTTGATGGAACAATTAGCGTTCAAGACAGCCCGGTCTTGAACGACCTCGATTCGTCAAAAGTTGTAGTCGTTGAATATACTGACTTTGAATGCCCTTTCTGCGCACAAGCTTCACAAACTATGGCACAATTGCAAAAAGAACATCCTGATGTGCTTTTCGTTCATAAAGACTATCCTCTTAAGTACCACTCGCAGGCAGAAGAGTTGGCAGTTGCAGCGCGATGCGCAGGAGAGCAAGGGAAATACTGGGGTTTTTATCATTCGCTTTACGAAACACCAGTCATTACAAACGAGACTTATAGTATCTTAGCAGAAAAACATTTGATTGATATTTCATCATTCATGGTTTGTTTGAATAATCCTGAACAGCACAACCGAGTGAAACGCGATTTTGACGAGGGACTTTCAATAAAAGTTGATCGTGTCCCATTGTATATTGTTGGCGCCTACACTGCTGCTGAGCATACGATCCATATTAATGGTGCGTTTTATTCTATCGAAGAACTAGCCGCCGCAGTTGAATTTTACAAGAATAGATAAGGGATAAACATGGAACGCATAAAGTCTACGCTGCTTCTACTAATGATTACTCTTTTTGTGTTGTTGAGCGGTTGCAACAAACAACCTAATCTGTCTAAAGGGCAAGTAAAAAAACAGGAAATCGATGCAGCGATGAAAACTTGGGAGGAAATCGCCCGATCAAACGAAAAGTATTTAGAAGGAGACGGCTGGTTGGAATTATCCACAGTCGCAAGTCCCGCCCCCGATGCGAGGAAGTTCTACACCAATCTGCAGGCTTGGTATCTTCTAGAGGGTAGAAATGTTATCAATGGCTTGACATCAATAACAGATACAGAGACACGTAAAGAATTACAGCGCTTTGTAATTAATACTGAAGGTATTCGGGCTGATTTAATAGAGTTGCGATATAGTGGTTTGGATGCAACAGAATATGCTCACCCTGCTCAAGTAGACTTCAACTTGAAAGATATATCGCTCACTCGCCAGGATTTGAACCTCGTGACTGATCGCAAGTCCATTATTCGCAACATAGAAATCGAAGAAACAGTTGACCAATTTTCTATACCGATCTTGATAATTACAGTCGAATTTGACATGATAAACGATGCAGGAAGAGCAAATGCTACATCTCAACTTTCTGATTACATTGGAGAGGTACAGAGATATTCCTATGACCAAAACACCGGAAGCTGTATTGAGCGGGAGGAATATTATTTAACGAAAGGAGGTCACCAAACAGGCAGTAGCATAATTCGATTTACGTCTATTAAACATGAAGAATTGCCTACATGGGTGACAGAGGAGCTAGAGAATGCGTTTGAAGAGCTTGATTTTTATATTCAATTGTTCTTAGATCCGAAAAAATAAAACGTAAATTAATGAAAAGGAGATTCCCAATGAAAAAGATTAGCTTGATAGTGACGATTTTGTTTATTTTGGTGCTTGCAACATCAATTACTGTTGTATCAGCCGCAAGTTTGAATTCCTTAGGGGTAGAAAATTGCCCAATTAGCCCACCCGATGATGGGTGTGGTTGTAAATCAGTTAATAAAATTTCTGGTTTATACTGCAAATATCAACCTGGCTTGAATTGGGTGGTTGGTAACTACACTTCCAATTGTACTCTCATCGATTATTGGGATTGCCCTGGCAGTAAGTGTCATTGTGCGGCATTGGGCACGCCTGATCATTGCTGTGCGGACTGGGGTGACTGCCGATAGAATTAGGAACAGTTAGTCAGGAAAGGTAAGAGCCAGATGGCACCAGAGTACCATCTGGCATAAAAATGTTTATGAAAAAAAAAGCATTTATATTTATCGTAATAATAATTGCAACTTGCGCTTGTAACCGCCAAGTATATGTTGCACCAACATCCACCCTTCCCAATCCGCAGATCTGGCAACATATGAAGAATCAAGCTCAAAGTGAGCTTTCTATTTCAAGTGAGCAACAAGAACCTTATCAAAACCCACTTCAAAATTCACAGGCAGATATCCAAGTGGATTTCTCCTGTACAGAAGCAAATCCATGTACTGACCCAATAAAAATCAAGGCTTTTTTACGACATATCTCTGATAGATATTTGGCAGACCTAACCAAGCCTGGGTGGTACACCAATCCCGACAGTTTTCATCTTGGAGGAATCTGGGTTTATATTGATGATCCGCAGACGACACATATTCAGGAAATATTTAAGTTAGATACAGCTAAGAAGTATTCTAATCCCAATGGAAGTATGATCGTTAATCAAGTGCTTTTACCGGATAGAAAAAATTGTGGCTTTAGCATAAATCAAGAACGAACTGATATTACATGTACTTCAATAAATCGACTTCACAATCCTGTATATACGCTGAACGATGGGGTGGAGCTCGAAAGCCATTTTTTACTTGGGAATTATTTCTTAAATGTGTATATAGAGATCGCTTTCTTTTCTAAGCCTGACCAATGGGATGTCCCACGACAAATAGATGAGAGCCGTGAAGCATGGTTTAACATCGAGCAAGGCGTACCAGTTCTTGTCGTCAAGCATCACTCTGAAGGCCTTGGCGGTTTGAAGTGCCAGGATTGCACAGCGCGCAGCTTGAGCGCTGAATCAACATTGGAGTTTAATTGGAACACTGGGGAATTGATTTCTGAAAAGAGTTTAGTGTTATATGATGATGGCTCGCAAGCTGAATGGGAGATGCCACCAGAAACATTAAGACAGTACCATTATCAATATTATGATGCCTTGCCAGCAGAGATTGAAAAGCTTTACGTAGAAGCCGCCCAGAAGACCCGGGAGGTCTATCGTTTGAAAGGCATCGATTAAACGAGTGCCAGTAACGCTGGACTTCGTCTATTATTTGGCAGGTTTACTGGCAGAATCCTCAATATCTGCAAATGATACGACAATGATGCCTCTCACGTAGTTTGAAGGTAACTGAATCCATGAAACGCTTGAAGAAACCTAAAAAAAGAATAAACAAAAAACCTTCTATCTGGAACGAGGAATTGCGACGGGCAACCGAACCCAAACGACTCGGCATTCTTATGCTTCTATCCGCGATCATCCTCTTTACCGGCTACAACGCGCTTAACCGCAGGGTGCCATTTGACAGGTCGTTCATCGACAATTGGTATGGTGTATTTTCTGATAGTTTCTACCCGTAATTGATTCCGCTCATAGCAGCTTTTCCCTTTGCTGATTCCTTAGTAATCGACCGTAAGCAGGGTTACCTCAACCAGGTTTTAGCCAGAGTGTCCTTTCGTAAATATCTGAATGCTAAAGCGATCATCAACGCCATGATTGGCGGACTGGCAGCCGTGCTTCCTCTGGTGCTGATGTATATCATTTCAAGTTCCCTGACCACCACCCCACTCAACCACCCATCGGTGGATGCAATGGCACTGCGACCGCACGAAGGATTCCTGCGCGAAATGTATTTTAATCATCCGGACGGATTCCTCTGGATGATTCTGGGAATGGTCTTTATCGTTGGGGCTACTTTTGCCTCGCTCGGTCTTGGCGCGAGCCTGCTGGTTAACAACCGTTTTATTGCCCTGGGCGTGTCTCTTATCCTTTTCAATGCCCTGCAGTTTTTCGCCGAACGCACCCGTCTGATACCAGACTTTTTGGCGCCTTTACGAACGCTCCTTGCTCGTAGCGACAAAATTTTTGATTTCGTACTGACTTCAAGATTCTCGATCGTCCTCAAAGAGTCAGATTACCCGGCTGCAAATTTGGAGTTGAATTGTGTTCCCGATATCGTCCTGGGACGCATATCCAATGTAGAGGGCGTTCCTCCGGATTATTATGTGATCCGCTATGAAGGCAGCGGTTATGGCAAATGCATCATTCAAAATGGTTCATTTGAGGTAACCATCAATATCACCGAACATCCTTAATGTTGCGTGGGTTGGTTTTCTCTAAGCCGATTCTAGCCATACTCTGATTTCGATTCTCATGATAAAGTACAATTGTATTGGAACCCGTTCGGGTAACTTCCAATTGAAAGGACGATATGCCAAAAAAAACTTTGATCTTTTCAGCGTTTATAATGGCGACAATCATTCTTGCTGCCTGTCAACCGCCAACTGCCACCAGCGAAGCCACATCGACCGCGCAAGCGACACCTCCCAGCATTTCAGTTCCGACCATCCCAGCCACACCTGCTGAAGGCTTGTCCAGCATCTCTCCATTGCAAAAACTGCGCATTATTAATCAGAGCAATATCTCGCTTCAGAGCCTGGTTGTCGTTTTCCCTGACGAGCGCATCGAGTTTGGAGATGTCCCAGGTGGAACAACGACGGATTATCGGGTTGTGCCACAAGGTGTCTACGGCTATGCTGCCTACAACGTCGAAGTGAACGGGCAAAGCTACGAGCAGCCTGTAATCGACTGGGTGGGCGAAACGCCGCTGCAGGGAGATAATTTTAGCTATATCATCGATGTGGATCCTGCCCGCTGGCAAACGGAAGGTCAGGTGATCCAGCTCATCAAAGTGAGCAAAGATCAATCAGTGGAAGTTCCCCTGCCAGTGTTAAACCCCACATTACAAATTGGCAAAGGCAGCCCAACTTCTCTGGCCGTCTCGCCTGATGGACAATGGATGGCCGTCAGTACACAATTCGGGGTTTACCAGTATCATGCCAGCACATTTGCGGAGTCCTGGTTCGCTCCCTTGCCGGAAAAGGCTGGGCTTGTCATTTTCGATCCCAAAATTGAACATCTGGGTGTTGTTTCAGAAAGTGCTATTGTCATTCTGGATGTGAACAACGGAGAGATGTTAACCAGGTTAGAAAACGCGGGCAATTCCTTTGCCTGGTCGCCGGATGGCCGACGGCTGGTCAGCGGCAGCGGTTGCGAGCAGGTAACTGTTTGGGATGCAAATAATGGTGCCTCACTGAAAGAACTCCGCGGTGGCAAGTGTTCCGAAGGCTACAGCGGGATAAAAGTCGCCTGGGCAGCAGATGGACGCATTTATGGGGTTACGATGGGAACGAAAATATTGGCCTGGGAGGGTGATACCTACTCAGCGGTGGAAGATTTTTCAGCCCAAGGTGCTAAAGATACCTGGATCAGCAATATCTTCGCCGCTCCTGTGGGCAATCTCCTGGCGCAGTATGACAGTATGGGCTTACCGGGCGTCGCCATCGTGGATACGAAGCAAAATCGCCAGATTCATCTGCTTGACCAAGAGGTAAACGGGGGAAATACCGCACTGGCCTGGGCGCCGGACGGACAGCATCTGGCAGTGGCATACGGGATGGACACCGGTCTCATTCTTATCTGGAATGCCCGCACCGGCCAGGTGGAACAGAAGATCGAAGGATATTACGCTGACTCTGGGTTGGGGTGGTCGCCGGATGGAAAGACCCTTTTCGGACCGCAAACTCCAGACGGCCAGATCAATGCTTTTGCAGTTAGCACTGGCAGTGCGTTGTACAGCCTGAGCGGTCACGCATTTGTAGGATCTTTTTTGACCTGGACTCAGGAAGGGTTAGCTTCCACGAACGGTGCAGCCATCACGAGGTGGAACCCGGCTAGTGGAGATTCTGTGCGCCAGGATATAGTCGGTTCCCCTAAGCAATGGGTGAACTCCTGGCCACCGACAGGTCCTGGAACCTATTTATTTACCAGCAGCGATCAAACTCATCAGGTGGGGAGTTTAAATTCAAAAAGTCCCCTCGAAGGGAATAACAGCCAGTATCCATTCTCTACAGCTTGGTCTTGGGATGGCGGTCGCCTGGCTGATCCCACCCATGTATGGGATGCCAGCACCGGCAAACTCATCTCACAATTGCAGGACCCGGCTCAGCAGCATACCCCGGATCAGGTCGCCTGGTCGTCTGATGGCAAACGTCTCGTTTCGGCGGATTCGTTGAACATGCAGCCACCCGTCATCTGGGACGCCCAGACCGGAAAAGTGCTGTTCACTTTACAGGTAGAAACTGGTGAACTCAAGCCATTGTGGCTCGGGCTGGCGTGGTCTTCGGACAACAAAAAACTGGCTGCGGTGGGTTCGCTGATGCATCAGGACAGTGGAGCAGATGAAGGCATGATTCTGATCTGGGACGCAGAGACCGGAAAACAAGAGCAGCTGCTCACAGAGGGAATGAACGGCTACCGGTTATGGACAGTCGCCTGGTCACCAGACAACCGGTTTCTGGCCTGTGGCACAATAGGCAGTGAACTTTTTGTCTGGAATATGGTGAACGATACACCCCTGGCTAGATTGTTGGGCCATCGGGATATCAGCGACCAGCTGGCCTGGTCCCCTGATAGTAATCGTTTGGCTTCAGTCGCCCGTGACGGCACGCTGCAAATCTGGGATCTATCTGCATTTACTTCAGCCCCTAAGTAACCGCTGCCATGGCTGCTCTGAAATCGCACGCCCAATATAATATGCAGCCAACTAGCATTTGGCCTTCCATGATAAGCCGGAGGGATTGTCGATCCTTTAGACTGCTCAAGCAAGCAATTGATTTGCCAAGCGACATATATTTCTAAAATGGACAGGTAGCAGTACCAGGCAGGAGGAATTCATTATGACCAAACCACAGAAAAGAGCCTTTTTCGTTGTAGTGACTGTGATCACCATTGCTGCACTCGTCTGGATAGAGTTCGACACCCATCTCATCGGGCGGTGGATTGCCAGCACAATTTATGATAATCGGGCAAATTTCCTAAGTTGTGATGAATTGCCTGCCTTATCCGAGGTGAAAAGTGTAATGGAGCAACACAATCAGGTCATTCAGGAGATCAAGAATATCAATCCTGAGAATATTGAGATCACCATAGATACCTCATGTCCAGGAAAGGGAAGTATGGTAATTTATTATCCGTCCCGTAACGATAGAATTCAAATAGAAGAGTTGCTGGGTGATTCCTTTTTTGGAATTCCGTATGCAGGAATCAATTGGTGATGGTTTTTTTCTCTTCAAGCCTCCCATTAGACTAAAATTCGAGAGTCCGCCTTTTTCTCAGGAAAAACTACGACACAAATGGTAGATATAGGTTTGGAACCTTTACACCCATAGGGCACTGCTTTAATTAAAATCTGCCAATTGTTACTTGACCACCTTTATGTAGGAGATAAAGTGACGCTTTTCAACCAAACAGGCAAAATCCATCCGTCTTGAATGTTTTCCTTTTCCGTTTTGGAGATCTATTCTCTCTCCATCCCAACATTATTCTTCGAGAAATTGTTGGGAATATTCTTTTGACAGTGCCCTTCGGTTTTGGCATAATTTTTATTATGCCAGTAAAGAGTAAAAATATACACTGGTTGGCATTCGTGGTTGGACTTGCGATTGAGACGTTTCAGCTTTTGATCTCAATTTGATTAGGGGGAAGTTATCGTAGTACTGATATTAACGACGTCTTCCTTAATGCTTTAGGTGTTTTTGTTGGATACGATAAATGGTCTGCTTGCTGATACCTGATTCCCGGCACAGTTCCCTGGCGCTACGGCCACCTTCGTGGGCTTTGAGTATCCGGATTAGTTGTTCTTCTGTAAATCGTTTCTTCTTGTTGTCGCTCAATTTCTATTTTATGCGACTAGAACTTCTGTTGGTGCAGTTTTCGGGGGGCAGGTCATATGTGGCGTTTAACTGGGATTGTGTTCCTAACTTATAATTATTAACAAACATAAAGCCTCAGGAGATACTTTGCAGCCATGCATTCCAATCGCAATTCTTTCAACCATGAATGAAAACGACCAACTCTTTATGGAGAAGCTCTATCACGATTATCACAGACTGATGTTTTATCATGCCTGGCGGTATTTTCAAGACCAGGATCAGGTGGAAGATGTCGTTCAACAAGCCTGCCTCAAGCTGATCAAGTATCTTCCCACAATTAAGCAACTCAACTGCAACGTTTTAGCCTCCTACATCGTTACTGTAATTAAGAGTGTAGCGATTGATCATTTCAGAAAGCAAAAAACTGAGCGAGTTTATAGTTTTAGTGATTATGAAGAAGGTTTTGAAGAGAGATTACCGGATGAACAGGACTTGGAAGACATGGCTCATGTCTCAATCACATCAGATCAGCTGGCTCAAGCCATTTTGAGTTTATCAGAAAAAGATCAGTTCGTGCTCAATACCAAATATTTGCTTTGTTGGAGTGATGATGAAATCGCGATGGCCCTGGGAATAAAGAAGGTCACTGTGCGCACGCGGTTGTTCCGGGCAAAAAGAAGAGCGTTGCTAGCATTATCTAGAGGTAAAGATGAAGACCAGAAAAATTGATAAAGACAAGATGAACCATTTGTTCAAAGAAGCCACTTTGGAAGCAGCGAGCATAAAAGGGAAGCAGCTTATCGAGGAAGTGGAAAATGATTCCTACCTACCCTCCTTCCAATTTTCCCAACGAATTCAACAAGTCATCCAGACCGAAACCAGTAGGTCACAGCCATTCAGATTTTTCAAACAGCTGTATCTTGGTTTTTCCAAAGCATCGGTATGGATTCTTCTAGCCTTAATCGTACTTCTAGTGACGGTTTCAAATGTTGCCGCTGCACGTGATTGGGTGTCAAAATTAATCATTGATGCCAACCCAAAGTTTGTAACGTACTATCTCCAACCAAAAGAGCAGGCTACTGATCCAAGCAATGAAGATATGGCAAGAACGATTTTGCCCATTGGCGTTTATTTTCCATCCTATCTTCCAGAGGGAATGCGACTGGTCCAATTTGAGTATACCCAGACGGAACTTTTATACCAATACCTGGATGACTCTGGTAATTTCATCGAGATTCAGATCTTAGGCGCCGGGGCAACCGTAAATTTAGACAATGAGAATTTGGAAGAACAAAGCTTGAAAACAGTGGATGGCATTGAAGCCACATACACAAAGAAACTAGGCCATAGTCTGCTTATCTGGTCGGACGAGGACAATATTTTCATTGTGAGAACTACTTTGTCCAAGGAAGAAACTTTGCAAATTGCCCGGGGACTTTTAAAGAATAAATAGAGTAATTTTTTGATTGTTGGACAAACAAATGGATTTTCATCAACAAAAACGCTAGTTTCGTGTGGTTATTGAAAATCGTTCATTATTAAGCCCCGTCTTTTTTTAATTTCATCCCTCGCTTAATGAATCTTCACGAAAAGTGAAACGCTTTTGGGCTGGAATGCGTTTATCTTAATAGGCAATCGGAGAGGAGATTCGATCCAAATGAAAAAACTTATAAGAATAATTGAACTTGCTTGTACTCTAGTCTTGTTATTAAGCGTATTCGCTGGAGTAGTATTTGCTCAAAAGTCTATTGATGAAGGAAGTTCTAACAATGGCTATGCTCCGACATATATTGGAACTGCCAGAATAACGGCTAACTTAAGTTTGTATTCGAGCGGTCATGCTATCTGCTCCAGCAGTGTATCACTCTATACAGGCTATGATGCCAATTTGACTATGCGTTTGCAACGAAAGACTTCTTACGACTCCTGGATCACTGTGACTAGTTGGTCTGGAAGTGGATCTGGATCTTCCGGAGTGAGTTTATCAAAGATGTATAGCGGTTTATCTAGCGGGACAACCTATCGGGTCTATAGTGTCGCATATGTATATCAAAACGGAAACTATATTGAGCGGGTATCAGTTTCATCTCAGGAACGCACCTATTAAATCTCGCACAAGCGTAAAGCTTTGAGTTGGACAGCTTAATTTGGATAGATTTACCAATAGGCATTGATTATAGAAAAAGAGTGTGAATAGATAAAATGAGCAATAACGAAGAGTACAAAAAAAGCAATTCACTAGAAAAATTTTTAACTGGCACAGTGATTCTTTTGCTGATCGCGCAGACTTTTTTTTCAATCCTTAACTATCGAGGAATTCAACAATTGTCAAAAACAGTCCAATCCATAAGCAGTCATCAATCAGAGGAGTTTCTAGAACTTATAAACAGACCTTACAAAGATTTTAAGTTGACAGATAATGAAAACAGTGATGTTTTACTTAGCACCTTGATTGGCAAACCAGTATTAATGGTCTTCACATCCCACACTTGTCAAGCGTGCCAAATGTTATACCCTGAACTGCAATCTTTTTCAAAAGACAACCAAGACGTAATTATTGTCCTAATTACAACAAACTCAGTTGAAGAAAATATCGACTTCCTCAAAGCGAACCCTGAAATTAATCAGTTGGGTTGGAAAATTTTAGCAGGAACTCATCAAACTTATAATGATTATCTGATTACAGGAACACCCACATTAATCTATATCGACGAAGCAGGAATTATTAGAAATATTGGATATGCGTAATCAAAGAAAAACAGCCTTGCATTGATTTTCGTAATCAGTATCGTTTTCATAGTGATAATTGCATCCACAAAACTTATAGGACCAATATCGGAAACCAAAGCATCTCCAGGTATACCAAATAGCGAAGAATCAAGACGTATCCAGGAAACAATTATATTAAGTTACCTGATAGAGAGCGAAGCAGCGATGACTTTTGATACCTCAAAATTCTCCTCTGTTTTTGTTGATGACGATAGAGACGTTGATTTGAGCCCTAATCAACTGAAGTTTGTCCAGAATGTAACTCAGCAAAAAAATATGACAGATTTTGGCTACTTAACATATAAGCTCGCATATTATAACTGGTGGTCTAAAGGCGCAATCGCCATGGAAGAATTGCAAGCCAGAGCGGCTGAAGAGAATAGATATATTACAAAGGAAGAAGTACAAAAGCTCATCGAATCTCAATCAGGGCTTTTACCACCAGCCAGAGCCGAATTCCTAGTTGAAGAGCCAAACATTAAATTTATTAGTTTAACCATCGATGAGGATATAAGTAGTGTGACCTTTGATGACGGGCCGCGCACGAATGAAGCAACGCTTGTTAAGATAAATGGAAGTTGGTTTATTGCAGGAAATGTTATATTATCCCTGCATCCTTAATTGAATTGAATTGAGAGTGTATTCTATGCGGTGGTATAGAAACGATTTACAAGAATTATTCAAGAGGTGCTAGGTTTAGTATCTACTCAGCACCGATACTTTAGGGCTGGAATGCGTTTATCTTAATAGGCAAACATAGAGGAGATTCGATCCAAATGAAAAAACTTATAAGAATAATTGAAATTGTTTGTACTCTAGTCTTGTTATTAAGCGTATTCGCTGGAGTAGTATTTGCTCAAAAGTCTATTGATGAAGGAAGTTCTAACAATGGCTATGCTCCGACATATATTGGAACTGCCAGAATAACGGCTAACTTAAATTTGTATTCGAGCGGTTATGCTATCTGCTCCAGCAGTGTATCACTCTATCCAGGCTATGATGCCAATTTGACCATGCGTTTGCAACGAAAAACTTCTTACGGCTCCTGGATCACTGTGGGCTGGTGACGAAAAAGTGGACACGGACTAAGAGGGAAGTTGCTATACTTAGCAGCACAGGAGTCTGGAAATGAAAAAACAAGAACGCAGGCAATACACCGAAGAATTCAAAAAGGAAACAGTCGCTCTGATCGAAAAAAGCGGCAAAAGCAAGGCGCAAATATCCCGTGAACTGGGAATCAATGATCAAAACATCTCGCGCTGGTGTCAGCTATATGGCAAGCAGGCGAACAACGCAGATAATGAGGTGCCCAGTTTGCAAGAATTTTTGGCAATGAAAGCTGAGCTTCGGTATGTGAAGGAGGAAAGAGATATCCTAAAAAAAGCCTTGAACATTTTCTCCCGGAACGGATAAAGCGCTGTAAGTTCATCCAGGGACAGGAAGAAGAGCATCCAGTGAAACTCTTATGTAAGTTGATGAAAATTGGTCGCAGCGGCTATTATGCCTGGAAAAAGAGAGCCCCATCAGCCCACGAGCAAGAAGACCAGGCGATGAAGAGCTTGATCAAACCGATCTTTGAAGACAGCCGTGACAGTTATGGCAGTCGCAGGATCACAGCTCAGTTGAGGCGAGTTGGAGTCAGCATTTCGAGGCGAAGAATGAGCCGTTTGATGAGAGAAGAAGGTCAAACAGCCCGACAGACGAAGCGTTGGCACCCTAGAACAACCAAAGCCGATGCGAACAATGAGAAGGCACCCAACTTGCTGGAACAGGAATTTAGTGCCCAAAGACCGAATGAGAAATGGGTTGTGGACATCACTTACATCGCAACCCAGGAAGGCTGGCTGTATCTGGCAGTGATCCTGGACCTGTTCTCAAGGATTGTAGTTGGCTGGTCAATGAACGAGCGGATGAACAAAGAGTTGGTAATGGACGCCTGGAAGATGGCTTGTGCCTGGAGAAAGCCAGCAGCGCGAATGCTGCATCATAGTGACTTGGGGTCACAGTATACGAGCAAGGGATATCTGGATTTGTTACGGGAGAAAGAATGCTTGATTAGTATGAGCGGCAAGGGGAACTGTTATGACAATGCTGTCATAGAAAGTTTCTTTTCGACATTGAAAGGAGAGTGTGCGGACAAAGTATTTGAATCGAGAGCAAAGGCGAGAAATGATATATTCGAGTACATTGAAATTTGGTACAATCGAAAACGACTCCATTCAACCTTAGGATATCTGAGTCCAATGGAGTTCGAAATAAGGGAGACCGTGTCCACTAAAGTGTAGCCACCCCACTGTGACTAGTTGGTCTGGAAGTGGATCTGGATCTTCCGGAGTGAGTTTATCAAAGATGTATAGCGGTTTATCTAGCGGGACAACCTATCGGGTCTATAGTGTCGCATATGTATATCAGAATGGAAGTTACATCGAAGCTGTATCAGTTGCATCACAAGAAAGCACCTATTAGCTGAAGAAGAGCTGATAATGCTCCGGATTTTACGCTTAAAAGTAGAAAAATGGACCATACAATAAAGGCAAGGAATTTTACAATCTTACACTCTGAGTTGAAGAGGGCTCTCACCTCCCGTGGGATGTTGATTGCCTTCATTCTCGGTCTTGTGCTGCTCGGAGTGGGCATGAACATGGCCAACCGATATCCGGAGGAGAAGTCCTTTGTCGACCTGTGGTATCTGACCTACAATCACAGTTTCTATTTCCAGATGCTGCCGCTGATCGCCTGTTTTCCCTTCGCTGATTCACTGGCGAGCGACCGTAAACAAGGCTACCTGGAACGGCTAGTGGTCAGGGAACGTTACAAGAAAGTCCTAAGTACGAAATTATTTGCCAACGCGATAGCCGGCGCACTAGCCGCGGCAATCCCGCTGATTTTGCTTTATCTCTTCGCCACTCTCACTAACCACAATCCGCTCAACCACCCAGCGCTCAACACAGTCGACGGCCGTCCTTATGAAATGGCGGAATTGCTCAAGCTCTATCACACCATGCCCGATCTTTTCGTCCTGGTGGTAACTAGCGCGGTCTTTATTGGGGGCGGGATCTTTGCGACGCTTGGCATGGCAACAACTTTGCTGGTGAATCACCGCTTTGTCGCGCTCAGCCTACCCTTCCTTCTAGCCAGCCTGTTGCAATACTTTTCCAACAGGGCTAAGTTGCTTCCCTGGTATCTGGCGCCTTCCGAGGTCCTGCTCAAACCGAATTTCAGCCCCTCCCATGCTTTTGAAACCACCAATGAAATCCCCTATCTAGTCATCCTTCCTGCCGCTTTGTTGCTGATCTCGATTTCCCTGATTGTCTTCTTCGGCAAACGTCAACAAGTGCTTGAAAACACCCTTTTCCGTCAAAAGAAGGGTCATGGAAGAATTGACCTGGCAAAACTAATCCCGGCCCAACTGCAAAACTTCCCGATCAAGGAAAGTCGGTTACAGCGAGGCAGCAAATGGGGCAATTATTTCCGCACTCAACTGAACACCCACATCCGCCCCATACAAATCATTGTGATTGTGCTGTTCATGGTGGTACTTTCCGGCGTGATGTTAGGTTGGATGAAACTGCAGTTACCATCGGTCTTTGAGCCCGGATATAGCGACTCTCCGCCCAACACCTGGGACCTTTACTTCCGCACGATGGGCGACCCATGGGCGATGGCTCTGGTGACCGCCAACCTCTTCCTCTTCATGGTTAGCAACCTGCAACCGCAGACTGCCTTCGGACAACTTTCGATCAAACGCCTGGGTGCCCGCTGGCGCAGTTGGCTGGCGCATCTGGGCTTTCTGCTACTGGCTGCCATCGGCTACAACCTGCTCATTTTTGTGGTTATCCACCTGACCGGGCGAGTCCTGGGGCTGCCATTCTCGACCCAATGGAGCGTGATGCGAGACAGTTTCGAACATATCAACCTGGTGGGCTTTCTGACTGACCCGCCTAATCACACTCTGGCGTTCGCGACCGTGTTCGGCATGTCCACAATCGGTTTCTTCTGCATGAGCCTTCTGGTGCTCTTGATTAACACGCTCACCCAGCGCAGGCTGATTGGCTACTTTATCGTTGAGATTTTGCTGGTTTCCAGCCTGCCGTTGGCTTCGATTTTCCTGAACGCTCCGCCAATTCTTCAATATGTGCCCATCATACGCAACCTGGTGATGCGATTTTATCCTTTTGTTTTCCGAAATCGGGACCAAACCTTCACTTCCATTTACACCTGGCTTGTTTGGCTAGCGGTTCTGTTGCCGTTCACCTGGTTTGCCTACCGCAAACAGGATTACCTCAGTCACCCCGACTCCGATTAGAGGATTAACCTATGACCAACACGACTATTCTCACTGCGAGCAAAATCAGCAAGTCTTTCAAACAAAAGGAAGTATTACGCGACCTTAATTTCACCCTGCCTGAAAATGCGATTGTAGCCATTTGCGGCATAAACGGCAGCGGTAAATCAGTTTTTATGCGCATTCTGGCCGGCTTAGTCCTGCCGGATAGCGGAACTGTGACCATTTTTGGCACCAGGCTCGACCGTAGAACCGAATTCCCTGCTTCCACCGGCGTGCATTTTGATAATTCCGGCTTGCTGCTCACCGAGACCGCCAGAAACAATCTGCTGCTGCTGGCGATGGTCAGCAACACGGTGAGCAAAGAGCGGATTGATGAGGTTATTCGCCTGGTTGGTTTGGACCCGGCTGACAAGCGGCCGGTGCGAACTTACTCAACCGGGATGAGGCAGCGACTTGGCATCGCTCAAGCCCTTATGGAAGACCCGAAATTATTGATGTTGGATGAACCCACCACCGGGTTGGATTTTGACGGCCAGGATTGGTTCCATGACCTGATCCGTGAACTGCAGGGGCAGGGGAAAACCATCCTGATCACCAGCCACAGCAAAGAAGAAATCGCCAGTTTTTGTGACCAGGCCTACGTGATGGCAGGAGGTACGCTCAAACCACTCTGACCTTCTTTTCATAACCCGAAGAAAAAGTTGTTTCAGACAATCAATTTGTTCCATCTGATAAATCGGATGGAATGGGGAGGATCCCATGAAGAACAAATTATTTCTATTTCTATTAATGAGCCTGATTTTGTGCTCCTGTCAACGGGAGGCCTACCAACCGAAGGCAACCCCTGGCGCTCCGGATGCTGTCTTGAGCACCCCGCTGACCACTCCCTCCGCGACGCCAGGGCTGGCTACGGATTCTGACCCGGCTACTCCCCAGCCGGACTGGGAGACGCATTATACCGAAGCGGATCCCGTAACCGATCCAGAGGAGATCATCGCCATCCTGCAAGACCTCTACGACCGCTTCATGGCGCAACTGGACCGGCCGGGCTGGTATCGTTTCTATTTTCATGAATTGGGTAAAAATGTTTCATGGGTCCACATCAGGGCGCCGGAAACCGGTCAGTTTGATGGCCTGCTTGAACTTTATGATTACCCTGAACTTTACGCACCGGGATTTATTTGGCCGACTGCTGTGGTGGGCCCCGACGGACAAATTGGTTTCACGCAAAAAACGGAGGCGATGGATGATTATTATTTTGTGGAACGAGAAGACGTTTTCTCTTTTTTGGATGATCTAGAACCCTCTCTGGATAATGTCGGTTATTTTGCGGGCAATGTTTACGGGGCTGGTCAATTCGGACATTTGCATTTACTGCGAGCGATCCGGGGAGTTCAAAATCCGGTGTACGATCATGGCCCTGCCCACAGTGAGAGCAGTTTTCTGGGTTGGGTGGAGACCTATGAAGGCCGACCGGTGTTTGTGCTCAAAACGACCACGCTGTATTCTGGGGTGTTACCGATGATGGAGTCAGGTGAACGCCTGGTCAGGGATGAAAGTTATACTTATTTTGATCTCCAAAACGGGGGTGCCATCGTGCTTATCTCCGACGACTATTACCAGAGTGGCAATGTTGATCTTGGTGAAGAAAATCAACCCACTTGGTTTAACTACAACCTGGTTGAATGGTTCGAGGCGCTGCCAGAACGCGAGCAGCAAATCTATGATGAAGCCCTGCGGCGGCTGGATGAATTCAATCAAAGTGGGATCGCCAATTGATGGGTTTAATTCGGACATGTTGTGCATAACTGTTTCAGCAGGTGTTTCGCAAGGCCCGGGAAACTGAAGAAAGGAATTAGAAAAGAAAGGAGGAAAATAAAAAATAACTTGAAAACCACCATAAAAATGGTTAGCCTGTTGGCCCTCGTGGCCGTGCTGGTCCTTTCGATCACTTCCGTAGCGCAGGCGGCAAAACTGGAAGGCATCAGAGTAATATGCCCCGGACCCTATGGGAGAGCGTGTGTTGGGTGCTTTCCAGGATATTCAAATCAATATCGTTGCCTTTCAAATGGCGAAATTGCGGAGTGGAACTCCAACTGTACTTGGTACAGTGCTTTGACGATACTTTGTGCCAATCCTGCTGTGTGCCACTGTCTAGATGCTGAGCATAATGATCACTGCGCGTCGTCGTGCGCGTACCGATAGACCCATAGTTCGTCAGGTAACTTTTTTCTGGACTTGCAGATACAGGCAGGCAGCGAATACTGCCTGCCTTCATCGAAAGCAAGTGAATGATTATGAAAAACAAATTCCTGTTTTTTCTTTTATTGAGCCTGATCTTGAGCGCCTGTCAGCAGGAGGCCTACCAACCGACGGCAACCCCTGGCGCACCGGACCCTGCCGTGAGCACGCCGCTGAGCGCGCCCTCTGCCATGCCGGGGTTGGCGGCGGACACCAACCCGGCCACGCCTCAGCCGGACTGGGAGACGCTTTACACCGAAGCGAATCCCGTATCCGATCCAGAGGAGATCATCGCCATTTTCCAGGACCTCTACGACCGTTTCATGGCGCAACTGGACCGGCCGGGCTGGTATCGTTTCAATTTCATGGATATAGAAACGATCTGGATCCATGTTTCCAACCTTGAATCAGGCAGGTTTGATGGTGTAATAAGTCTTTTCACACACGAAAAGTATGACGGCTTTATATGGCCTGTAACATTCCTGTCACTTGATGGGCATTACGGCAGGACAGTAAAAAATGAAGCTATGGATGATTTTTCTTTCTACGCTCTTGAAGCCCAACCACCGGGACCTGTCTGGGAAAATCTTGATTACTATCTTGCATGCGATAATTGTATAGCTCCTGTGAATCTGCAAGGACTTATTGAATGGGTCCAAGATCCAGATACAAAAGTCCAACCTAAAAGTTTGAAAAAGACAGAATTCGACGGGTGGATCGTAACATTCGAGAATCAACCTGTATTCACGTTCAGGATTAGAGTGACATATCTAACTAATCCGACTATTTCGAGTAACGGTGAATTAACCCAGACGGAGGAAGTGATTACACACTTCAGCCTTGTCAATGGAGGAGCAATTTCACAAACGACAAATTGGTATTACCAAAGTGGTAGTGCACTTATGCATGGCACTGTGCCTCTCAATTTACACATAAAAGCCTGGTTCGAAGAATTGCCGGAACAAGAGCAAGCGCTATATGATGCATGTTACCGGAAACTTATTGAGTTTGAAGGTAGCAAATAATCTCATCTAAAAGAATCCAAAAGTCGGTGAAAAGGGTATTGCCCAAAGGGCATGACACCTCGCCACTTTGGCAAAAACAATCAGCAAGAATTTTATATTTCTCAAACTTAGATGAACAATAATCTGAACCTGTGAAATGTACTGACCTATAGGCTGATTCTCGCTTGGAAAATCATATTTATGATTATTCACCCAAACTCAGCCATAACTGTAAAACCAGCAACTTAACTAACCATAACAAGGAAGAAATAGCGAAGTTCTGTGACCAAGCTTACGAGATGGCCGGTGGGCAGCTGCGAAGGCTGTAAAGCATGTTTTATAAGCAGAACTCATCTACATATGAAAGATCTTGCCTGCCCGACTTTAAAAGAAAGATTTACATGAAAAAAATCAAAAGTTTAATATGTTATCTCATGATCATTCTGATACTCACCGGTTGTGCCAGAGAGACATATAAGGTACAGGAACCAACATCAACAACACCTGACCCAACCGCCGGGCTTGGGGTTCCAGTTATAAGCACGGCTGAGTTTTCGCCGGAGGCTGGTGAAAACCCGCAACCCCCTGCGTGTGACTGGGAAGCCTTGTACACAGAGGATAACCCTGTCACTGATCCTCAGGAGCTGATCAGAATTCTGGAAGATCTGAACAAACGGTTTTTGAATCAATTTGACAAACAGGGTTGGTACCGTCTCAGTTTTTTTGATTACATAACTCATTGGATACATGTCTCTGACCCAGGTTCAGGAAAGTTCGACGGGACAATGAATTTTTACACGCACGAAATGTATGACGGTTTTATCTGGCATGCAGCTTTCCTATCACTCGATGGGCATTATGGCAGAACGATTAAGAACGCAGCTATGGATGATTTTTCTTTTTATACCCTCGACTCACAACCTCCGGAGCCTACTTGGGGAAACCTTGGTTACTTTCTCGCATGTGATCACTGTATGGGGCACCTGCTGCTGAAAGAATATATTGATTGGATTCGGGATCCAGATAATGCCATCACTCCTAAAAGCGAGAAAAAGACGGAATTCCAAGGGTGGGTCGAGACATTCGAGAATCAACCTGTATTTACGCTCAGGATTCAAGTGAATTTTTTAACGAATTTACCTACCACTGAAACCGGTGAACGAGTCCAAACTGAAGAAATTATTACACATTTTAGTCTTGTCAATGGGGGGGCTATTTCCGAAACAACAAATTGGTATTACCAAAGTGGTAATGCTGATATGGATGACACATTGCCTTTCAATTTACACCTGATAGCTTGGTTCGAAGAATTACCTAAACAAGAGCAAGCAATTTATGACGAAGCTGCCAGAAAACTTATTGAGTTTGATGGTAGCAAATAATCTCACCTAAAAGAATCCAAAAGCCGGTGAAAGGGATATTACTCGAAGGGCATAAGGTAAGGATCCCCTAAAAGATGAAATCGCGGTGACCAGGGGCTTTTGAAGAATAATTAGTCAAATACTTGGATGATTAGCCACCCAATTAAGGCTTCATCTTTTAATGCCAAAACTTTTAAAAATTTAGCGATCGCCTGATTGTCGAGCCATATTTTTTTAAGATTTTTCATTTTATCTGTTCCCTTACGGTTTCTCATAAAAAGTGAAACACTTTTTGGCTAACCTGCGTTTATCATAATAGACACATGGAAAGGAAAATCGATTCATATGAAAAACCATATAAAATTTTGTTTCATTGTCTTGCTTACTTTTAGTTTAACTGCCTGCAATCGTGAGGTGTATGTTTCCCCTGTCTCGACCTTAGTCATGCCAACCCCGTTGGCACACGTCCAGCGACCTCTTTCACAAGAAAGAACGATCACCCCAGAAGAACTTGCAACTCCAATTTTCAATGAAAAACTTTACTCACTTGATCATCCTGCCATCGAACCTGATGAAATCAATGCCTTACTCGAGATCATCAAGCAGAGTTACTTGTCGGGCATTACGAAAGAAGGCTGGTATGCCTCAATGGATCCCTATCAGAAGGACCAGGTTTGGGTCTATATCGACAACCCGGAGACCAAAAGCATCAAAGAAATGTTTCTAACGATATCCGTTCTTGATTATTCCAACCCTCTTGGAGATGTCATCGTAGAACAGATACTTCTTCCAGATGGAAAGAATGGTTTTTTTGGTTTGAATGAAGCCCGGAGTGATACAGTTATTACTATATTGAATGAGTACGCTGTGAATATGACTTATTCAATGGGAGGGGGTTTCCCCCCATACTTTTTCCTTCTGGAGAACCATTTTGTCAATGCAATGATAGATCTGTCTTTGATCCAGGGCAAGCCTGAAGAGCAGTCTCCTTTCCAGATTGAAACTACTACCAAAGCCTGGATGAGTGGCGAATGGGATAATCGGCTGCTGCAGATCGAAATTCGCAGCGTTGGACTCGCTGGTAGAAAGAGCTTAGAAAGTGATGCCCGCCAGACCAAAGCAACCGCAACCTACCGATTTGACTGGAGTAGTGGCAATTGGGTCTCCTTTGATATGAAGCAACTCTACAACGACGGTACAGTCCTCGAGACCATCCTGGATGAGGAACGGCTGAGTAAATACAAGTATCAATATTACGAAAGTTTACCTGCTAAAGTTCAACAGTTATATGATGACGCTGCCAGAAAAGTGCGTGAAGCCTACGCCGCTCAAGGCATTAATTAGAAGGAAGTGTTCAAATGAAAAATCGAGCTTCAATCTGGCATGAGGAGATCAGGCGAGCCACAAATCCCAAGAGGGTTGGAGCCTTGCTCTTTCTCTCCACCATCATTCTCTTCGCTGGGTGGAACGCCTTGCAACGCAGGGTTCCATATGAGCGTTCCTTTATTGACAATTGGTACGGAATTTACACCGATAGTTTTTATCCGCAGCTGATTGCGCTGATCGCTGCCTTTCCCTTCGCGGATTCGCTTGTGATCGATCGCAAGCAAGGCTACTTAGGCCAAGTATTGGCAAGAACGTCTTACCGCAAATACCTCCGCTCAAAAGCAATTGTCAATGCTCTTGTCGGTGGCTTGGCGGCCATCCTGCCCTTGGTACTGATGTATCTGATCACAAGTATCTTCACCACAGCGCCTCTCAACCATCCCTCCGTGGACGCGATGGCTTTGCGACCGGCAACCGGATTCTTACGTGAGATCTACTTCAATAATCCGGACGGGTTTATCTGGATGATTTTGGGTTTGGTCTTTGTTGTTGGGGCTGCCTTTGCTTCGTTGGGCCTGGCAGCAAGCCTGCTGATCAATAACCGATTCGTTGCTTTGGGAGCGCCTTTGATCTTGTTCAACGGCCTCGAGTTTTTTGCGGAGCGAACGCGCTTCGTACCGGATTTTCTGACGCCCATGCGCACCCTGCTCACGAGGAGCACGCTCGACATGGAGCTAATTCAAACTGCTCAGGAAGTTCCATCGCTCTTTATCCTGCCCATTCTTATACTTGTGTTGGCTGTTCTGGGATTTATTTTCCTCGGTAAGCGGGAGCGTGTGCTCGAAAACAAAGCCATCTTTGAAGCCAATCCTTTGGCCAAGGCCAAAAAGGTCCGTTCGGTCCGGGAAGGCAAACTTCCCCTCAAGCCAGGTGGTTTTGGAGCGAGGTTTTACCTGCTCGCAAAACGCACCCTTCGCCCGGCTTACCTGTTGATCCTCTTCCTCATCATCGTTGCTGTAGGTGTGCTTTTCTCACGCTTTCTTGCCAACCAAGGTAACATGGCCGGGCTTATGGGTTCTCAGGCAACCGAGGCGGTTAATGCCTGGGACGTTGTGTTCGTTGCCATCGGGAATCCTTATGTGATGAGCCTGCTCATTGCCAACTCCTATCTGATCTTTGTAAGCACGATGCAACCAGAGACCGGCTTTGGTCAAATTGCGCTATTCCGGTTGGGTTCCCGAAAACAAAATTGGGCGCTTCAAGTCATGTTCCTCTTCCTCACTGCTATGGTTTTCACCCTAGTCGTTCTTCTTGGAATCTACTTAGTGGCTGTATTGAATGGATACTCGGCTTCCGGCGTCTGGAGCGGCACAACGCTGACCAGTGGCGTGTGGGTGAATTTACCTGCCTGGCTGCCAAAAGAAATGAGCCTTCTCCAAGCACTACTTTCGCTGTGGGTCTTGCTTTCACTCGGTTTTTTTGCCATGGGATTGGCCATTTATACCCTAAACGTCTTGTTCAACCAGCGGCTGGTTGGTTACCTTGGGGTAGAGCTCTTTTTGCTCTCGAGCATTGGTTTAACTTCGGTTTTCATGGGAAAAGCTAAATGGCTGCAATCCATTCCCCTCATCCAAAACCTGCTGCTTTCGCAAATCCCTTACCGATCGCGGACCCCGGGAACCCTCCATTTCCCTTTCATATATTGGGCAGTGCTACTGGCAATCCTGATTCCGCTCAGCCTCTACTTCTACCGTAAACAAGATTTCCCCGTGAAAACCGATGAGGAATAAAGGAAACGATCATGAATCCAACTGTTGTTCAAGCTGAAAACATCTATAAAAGTTTTAAGAACCACGAAGTTCTCAAGAATGTTAACTTCACTGCCACTAAAGGTGAGATCATCGCCATCTGCGGCAAGAATGGCAGTGGCAAGACCGTCTTTATCCGTATTCTCTGCGGCTTGATGAAGGCAAACCAGGGTAAGGTGACGGTCTTTGACAAGGAAATCGGTAAAGATATCGAATTTCCACTCTCTACCGGCATCCATTTCGAGAGTTCGGGTTTACTCCTCTCTGAGAGTGGCTTCGAAAACCTCTACCTACTCTCGCTTATCAACGGCAAAGCCAACGCCAAGCGCATAATAGAAATGATCGACTTGGTGGGCTTGAACCCTGAGGACTCACGTCCTGTCAGCGCTTACTCAACAGGCATGCGACAACGGCTTGGTATTGCCCAAGCCTTAATGGATGACCCGGACCTGATCCTGCTTGATGAACCAGTCAACGGGCTAGATTTTGCCGGGCAAGAACAATTTCGTGACCTTCTTCGCAAGCTTCGAGATGATGGCAAAACCATCATCTTCACCAGCCATAATAAAGAAGAAATCCAGGACCTAGCTGACCGGGCATTGGAAATGGTCGACGGAACAATTAGAAGTTATTCCAAATAAATCTAAATAAGACAACTCAACCTAGCTTCTTAAAGACAACACTGAGTTAATAACCACTGACAGCCTGTACCTATAGGCTGTTTTTCTGTGATTCCCAATTATTCAGCACCTATTCTTGGCAAATTATCTCCACGAACTGTTTTAAGTAATGAAAGGAGTTTCATATTGACCATTAGTTGAAAGGAGATGAAATGACTCCTGAACAGGCTGAATTGCAAGTCCAACGTTCTTTCAATCGGTTTTGCAAAAAGACTCTCCGAAATGAAGCCATCAATGCGCACACCGAGTTGAAGAGACGCAGATCCATAATAACAAATTTTTCAGACATGTTGTTTCCAGAAGAAACCTTGGCTGGAATCGACAATGATCCAGATATCCCGAAAAAAGAATATGTCATTAATGGTAGGCACATAACCGAAGCTTCTCTTGCAGAAGCAATAAACCATCTCTCCGAAGATTTACGCCAAATGATTCAACTTTATTACTTTCTCAACCTCAATGACCAGGCGATTAGCATCCGTTGTCAGATTCCCAGAAGCACCGTGCAATACCGCCGGTCTCGTGCCCTTAACAAGCTTCGGATATATCTGGAGGAACATGCTCATGGATGGGATGACACATAAAAAAAGTGCAACAAAATTATACGGACTCCTGCCCTATGCAGTGATAGTCGGAGCCGTTGCTGGCGATCCTTGTGCGATGAGGCAGGTTCTCGACCATTATGATTCACAGATCGATTATTGGGCAAGTTGTTTATTTCGAGATGAAGAAGGGAACTGTTTTTATGCACCTAATGAAGAAATCAGAGATCGTTTGACTTCTAAATTAATGCAGGCTGTTTTGCGATTCAAAATCAGTTGTTATGGCATGGAATGAGAGAAATATTTTGGGTAAATGGTCGCTAAACTGGCATGTGATTGTAAAGGGTAGCCACTGCTTGCTGAGGTCCTTCCAGGGAGGTCCGGTTGAAAAAAGAATCCATCCTTAACTACAGCCTCCAACTGGCGATGCTCAGCAAGCTCCTTTCCGAACGGCTCATCAGCCCACAGGAATATACGAAAATTCGGCAAAAACTGATGAAAAAGTATGGCGTCATCTCTGAGA
>ENA-UOOM01000661-UOOM01000661.1-fermentation-metagenome-genome-assembly--contig:-NODE-661-length-37757-cov-41.732189_pt1 | contig 37757 bp, 36 predicted proteins | sample MGYA00245781_ERZ724031 | MGnify/ENA primary metagenome ERZ724031 (study PRJEB28704, sample SAMN03018317) | fermentation metagenome | biome: anthropogenic terrestrial biome; feature: soil; material... | reverse complement strand
TTTTATTTTATTGTAACAGTTAGATTTTAAAGTCACTAAAAAAATATTTAATAAATGAAAATAGAGATTATTAACTACCTGCAATAATCTCTATTGTTACTTTTAAAATTAATCTAATTTTTTACCATTTGATGCAATTACTTTCTTATACCAGTAAAATGAATCTTTTCGTGAACGCTTTAAAGTCCCTTTGCCAGCGTCATTCTTGTCAACGTAAATAAAACCGTAGCGTTTATCCATTTGACCGGTGCCCGCAGATACTAAATCAATTGGTCCCCATGGAAGATACCCCATTAAGTTAACGCCATCAAGTTCGACTGCTTTTTCCATTTCAGAAATGTGTTTCTTTAAGTAATCGATTCTATAATCATCATGAATTGAGCCATCCGCTTCAACTTTATCATAGGCACCTAAGCCATTTTCAACGATAAATAATGGTTTGTGATAACGGTCGGTTAATTGATTCAATGCAATTCTTAATCCTTCCGGATCAATTTCCCAACCCCAATCACTACGCTTTAGAGTTGGATTTTTAGTAACTGCCTTAGACAGGTCAGTTAAATCATCAGGTTTAACTTTTTTAGAAGAAACTGTCGTTGTTTGGTAATAGCTGAAAGCAACATAGTCAACAGTACCTTCTTGTAAGACGATCCGATCCTCATCAGTAATATCAGGCCGGTATCCGTTTCTTTCAATGTATGCTTCAACTGCATTTGGATATTTGCCAAATACGTGGACGTCAGAAAACCAATCACGTCGTTGTTCAAATTTATCGGCTAAGAGCACATCATCTGAGGATGGAGTTAATGGACGAACAGGGGAGTAGTTAATCATACAACCAATTTGGAAATTAGGATTGATTTTGTGACCAATTTTAACTGCCAAAGCTGAAGCTACTAACTCATAATGACCAGCTTGGTACATAGCGGCTTCCTTTTCTTTATCGGTCATACCTTTTTTGAATAAAATACCAGAGTTAGTTGCCATTAAAAAATCGTTATTATAGGCGGATTGATTATCTATTTCGTTGAAAGTCATCCAATACTTAACTTTGTTTTTGTAACGTTTGAAGCAAACGGTTGCAAAACGAACGAAGTAATCAATCAATTTACGGTTAGTAAACCCACCGTATTTTTTGACTAAGTGAAACGGAATCTCGAAATGTGAAAGAGTGATTATCGGTTCAATTCCATATTGATGACAGGTATCGAATAAATTATCATAAAATTTCAAACCAGCTTCGTTTGGTTTTTTATCATCACCATTTGGGAAAATTCTGGTCCAAGCAATTGAAGTTCTGAATGCTTTGAATCCCATTTCAGCCATTAATTTGATGTCTTCTTTATAATGATGGTAAAAATCAATAGCATCATGATTAGGATAATTTTTACCAGGGATAATTCCGTTAGTAATTTCACGTGGCTTAGTAGCAGTGCCAACTGTCATTACGTCAGCTACAGACATGCCTTTGCCATCTTCATTCCATGCACCTTCAAGTTGATGAGCAGCAACAGCGCCACCCCATAGAAAGCCTTTTGGCATTTTTGCTGAATACATTTAAAAACCTTCTTTTTTCGTATGTATCTGATAACGTTTACATACAACATTCTACACTTACTTGTCTTTTTATATCAAGTGTGTATTTTAATTAGAACTACTATACATGGCCCCACGATCGTAGCGATTACGTGCTCTAGAAAATTCAAAAACACGGCCATCTTGAAGATAGGCTTTTTGCTGAACACAAAGGACGGGATCATCTTTAGTACAATCCAAATATTTCATGTCATAAGCATCGGCTTTTTCTGCAGAAATTATGCGATCATTTTTACCAATTTTTAAACCAAGAGTATTCTCAATATAAGAATAAACGGATTTGTGTAAAACGGATAAATTAATACCTGGGATAACTTTGACGGGCATAATGGTGTATTCAAGTTTAGTAGGTTGATTGTTTAAAATACGTTGTCTAATAATGTCATATACTTGATCATCATTATTTAAATTAAGCACTTTACATTCTTCATCATTAGCTTTGCGAAGTTTAAAAGTAATGACATTACTCTTTAATTTTCCAGCTTTTTTATAATGTTTAGTGAAACCAATATTTTCTGAAACGCCTGAATTTAAGAAAAAATTAGGAATAGGTTTAGAGACGACATATGTTCCATGTCCTTTAACAGTTTTAATTAATTTTTTTCTTTTTAAAATTTTTAAAGCGTGCACAATGGTTACACGACTAGTTTTATATTTTTGGGCTAAATTGACTTGTTCAGGGAGACGACAATGGTATTTCTTTTTAATTATGTCTCCTTCAATATAATTAGCCACATCTTGATATTTACTCATGTTGGTTCGTGTTAACCTTCTTTGATAAATGTTAATAAATAAGCATACTTTACTATTCTAGTAGATTTTTAGGGTATAATGTAAGTGGTATAAATAAAGCTTAAATAAGCGTATGTTTATAAAATGTTTACAATCCATTGGAAGCGTTTTATAATATTTCTTGTAGATAAAACTAATCTATTAGATTTATAAATCAACAATTCGGGAGGAATTATTTATTATGGCTAAGCAAACAATTATGTTGAACTGTAGTGCTGGTATGAGTACGTCACTTTTGGTAACTAAGATGCAACAAGCTGCTAAAAAAGATGGAATTGATGTTAAAATTTTTGCATGTCCTGCTTCAGAGGCTTCACAACATATCGAACAAGAACAAATTGATTGTGTATTACTTGGACCTCAAGTAAGTTACATGAAGGGTGACTTTGAAAATAAAGTAAAGGGTGCCGGTAAAGATGGCAAAGATATTCCTTTAGCAGTTATTGATATGCAAGCTTACGGTATGATGAATGGTGAAAAGGTATTAAAACAAGCTGAAGATTTAATCAACGGTTAATTATTTAAGAAAGAGAATTTTCTATGGCAGACGAGAAGAAGACTCCAGAAAAGAAAGAAACTCCTGAACAAAAAGAGCAAAATACATTGATGGCTGCAATGGGGTTAATTGCTAATGGTGGAAATGCTAAAAGTTTAGCATTTGAAGCCATCCGTCTAGCAAAAAAGGGTGATATTGAAGGTGCACGTAAGAAACTCAAAGATTCAGATGCATCTCTTAATAAAGCTCACAATTCACAAACTGGTATGCTTACTAAAGAAGCACAGGGTGATCATATTCATGTTACTTTGCTAGTAGTACACTCACAAGACCATTTAATGAATGCAATTACTTTTAGGGATATAGCCGGAGAAATGGTTGATCTTTATGAAAAATTATATAAATCAGGCGCTCTAAAAAGGGATGCTAAATAATTAAATATTTTACTTAAAAAGCGTCTCTCTAGGTTGAGGCGCTTTTTAATATTGAATTTAATGAGGGTAAATTTTGGCAAGTATGAAAAAACAGCAGGCAGAACTTGCACAGAAAAAAAAGAAAGATAATATTAAATATTTATATTTTAGTCGCTATTTAATGCTTCGGTATATAGTAACGATTTTTCTGTTTACTAATCTATTTTGGCTAATTTTCTCAGTACCATATAAGAGATGGTTAGGAATTATTACAGCAGCGGTTATGACAATTTATTCAATAGTTGCAGCAATCGAACAGCTAACAAAAATGCATAATCGTAAACCTGATGTGCCATTAACAAGAATTTATTTTTGGGTGCAACTGATTGTAAATATTATCTTATGTCTTATTATCTTTTTACCAATAAAAAAAGAATTTTTCCCATTTCTCACTACAAAGGATGCAGATTATATCATCTTAGCTATTTTATTAATTGGAATGATTCTTTGTATCATCTGTGAATGGAGAATTCATAATATTTTAAAGGGCAAAGATAGGTATCTTAAAGTAATTAATAATTTTAAAAAAAATCATTAATAGAAAGTATTACTGCTATGTTCATGTGAACATAGCAGTATTTAGTTAAAAATTCATTATTGTATGTCTTAAAATAGGTTTACATGTGGAAACGCTTTAGTATATAATAAAGATGCTCAGTTTTAATAAATCTTTCATATACTAAGGAGAAGTATTTTTATGGCTGATATAAGTAAAAAGCCTTTTAAGGAGCGAGTAGCAGCAATAGCTGGTAAATTTGCTGGTTCTCGTTTTGTTCGGGCTATTATGGACGCTGGATATAGCGTCATTTCATTTTCAATTATTGGTGCGGTTTTCTTAATTCTGACCGTTTTACCACAAGCATTTCCAGTTCCTGGTTTTGCTAATTTTTATGCTAATACTATTGGGCGTTTTACCAGTTTGTTTCAAGCTGTCTACAATGCAACTATGGGAATTTTAGCATTAGTATTTGCAGGTACTTTTGCATATTCATATACAAAAATCTATCGTGATGAAGAACATATAAATTTGGTTCCAATGAATGGACTTATGATGTTCTTAATGGCATTTTTTATTACTGTTCCTGAATTAGTTTGGAAGAATGGTGCCGTTCAATTTGTTCAATTATTTACTAAAGCTAAAATGGTTGCCGGTGGATACGAAGCTTCTACCTCTGGTATTTACAGAATAGGTGCCGTAGGTATTTTTATTGGATTAATTGTGGCTTGGATAACGGTACAAATTTATCGTTATACTGTTAAGCACAATTGGCAAATTAAGATGCCAGCTTCAGTACCATCTGGAGTTGCAAATTCTTTTAGCGCTTTAATTCCTGGTTTCTGTGTTGCTGTCGTAATTGCAGCCTTGAATATGGCATTTGTATTTGCAGGTACTGATTTATTTAAAGTTTTATTTATCCCATTTTCATTTATTAGTGATATTGCTGATACATGGTGGGGCTTCTTGATTATTATCTTCTTGATTCACTTTTTATGGTGGTTTGGTATTCATGGAGCAACTATCATGAGTTCATTCTATACGCCAATTGTTTTAGCCAATATGGCTGCAAACGTAAAGGGTGCCGATCACTTCTTTGCAGGTGACCCATTGAATGCATTTGTTATTATTGGTGGTTCTGGTGCTACTTTAGGTGTAGCTATTTGGTTAGCATTTAGATCTCGTTCTACTCAATTAAAAGAATTAGGTAAAGTTGAGATTGTTCCGGCTATTTTTAATATTAATGAACCTTTACTTTTTGGTTTGCCAATTGTTTATAATGTTAATTTACTTATTCCATTTATCTGTGCACCGCTTGCATCAGGTATTGTAGGTTATATTGCAGTTTCAACGCATTTAGTACCAAAGATTATTGTGCAACAACCATGGCCAACACCAGTCGGTTTGAGTGGTTTCATTGCCACTGCTAGTTGGCAAGGTGCAGCACTTTCAGTTGTTTGTGCCATTGTTGCATTTGCAGTTTGGTATCCATTTATTAAACATTATGATAATGTGCTCTTAAAGAAAGAACAAGCAAAAGCTGCACAAGTTAAATAGTAATTATTAGAAAAATTTAGAACTACTGAACAAAAGAAAGATTAACTAATCATAAAATTAGTTGATCTTTTTCTTTGCAATGAATTGATTTTAGGTAAGCGCTTGAATATATTATTAATATAAGCTATGTTTAATTAAAAAATGAAGGATAAAAATGAAAGCAACAAAATTAACTTTAAAAGATGTAGCAACACAAGATCGTAGGTATTTGGAAACCATTTTTGCACTAGGAGATGGCTCATTTGGCGTTCGTGATTCATTACCATTTACTGGTAATCAAAAAGATAATTTACCACTAATGTTAGTTAATGGTTTTTATGCAACTAATCCAATTACTTACGGTGAAAGTGCCCATGGATATGCTAAGTATCATCAAACTATAATTTCTTTACCAAGTCCACGTTACTTAAATTTAGCAACGGCAAGTTCTAATTCGGCAGAAAATAATAAATGGAAAATAGACGTAGTTAAGACTGAACTTAATTTGCTTACTGGTGAATTAACTGAAAAATTTAAGCTTGCAACTGTTAATAATGAACATTTTGAATTAGCTATCAAGTCACAGGCTTTATTTGAAAGTTCTCATCAATATGTAATCACGTATCAACTTAAATCTTTGGATTATGTAGGTGCAATTAATTATCAACGTCCATTATTTAATATTAATTTTTCAGACGTTGATATAGATAAAAATGATCCAAGAGTAGCTCAACGATCAGCACATTTATCTATTAAAAAAGAAGAGGTAAGTGATCATAATCTTTTTAAATGGATAACTACTTCGAATACAACTAAACAAAAAGTGATCCAAAGTGATGAGGTAAAAAAATACCCAAATGATTTTTCTCTTTCTAAAGATCAAGCTAGTTTTAAGGGGAAAGGGAATATTAAATCAAATCAAGTGCTTACCTGGCAATTTGTTCGACAAGTTAGTGATATTAATCAATCTTTGAAAAAGTATAAAATTGATGATTACGTAGCTCATAATCAGTCTATCTTAAATAATTTTTGGCATCAATCTCAAGTTCAAATTAGTAATGAAAAACTAGAAAAGGGGATTCAATATAATCTATTTCAACTTTTTCAATCTGCAGGACGTAATGGCTTAACCAATATTGCCGCTAAAGGTATTACAGGACCAGGTTATGAAGGACATTATTTTTGGGATACAGAAATGTATATGCTACCATTCTTTATTTACACGCAGCCTGCTATTGCTAAACAATTGTTGAGTTATCGCTATAGTATTTTGCCACAAGCAAAGACCCGTGCTAAAGAATTAGGAGCAGCTAAAGGAGCACTGTTTGCTTGGAGAACAATCAATGGTGAAGAAGCTAGTGCATATTATCCTGCTGGTACCGCGGCATATCACATAGATGCTGATATTGCTCATGCAGTTAAATTATATTTTGATGTTACAGGTGATAAAAAATTTTTGAAAGATAAGGGTGCTAAAATAGTTTTAGAAACTGCTCGTTTTTGGCTTTCTTTTGGAAGTTGGAGCAAACGTGAGGGTAAAGAGCAATTTACCATGTTTAAGGTAACAGGACCCGATGAATATACCGTTTTAGTGGATAATAATTATTATACTAACCGTATGGCTAAAGAAAATTTGGCTTTTGCTGCCTGGTTAATTAAAAATGGTTATATCAAGGCAGATGAAAATGAAGAAGTCAACTTTGAAAAAGCTAGTTGTAATATGTATCTACCATATGATTCTGATAAGAGGATAACCAAACAAGATGATGACTCGCCTGAAATGCCTGTATGGCCGTTTGATAAAACGCCGAAAAGTAATTACCCGTTATTACTTCATTATCATCCTTTGGTAATTTATAGATATCAAGTTAATAAACAGCCCGATACTTTATTAGCTGAAATGCTTTTTCCGGCGGATCAATCAAAAAAGCAATTAGAAAGAGATTATAATTACTATGAAAAGATCACTACCCATGATTCTTCGTTATCGCGCTCTATTTTTAGTATTTTAGCTAGTCAATTGGATAAACGTGATAAGGCATTCAATTATTATATGGATACCTCGTTAATGGATTTGGTAGACTTACAAGGCAATGCCAGGGATGGATTACATGAAGCAAATCTTGGTGGTAGTTGGTTAGGACTGACTTATGGATTTGCTGGGATGCATATACAAGATGGAATCTTACATATAACCAATCATTTGCCGAATAAAATTGACCGTCTTAGTTTTCGTATTTGCTTTCAAAATCGTTTGTTAGAGGTTCAATTGGATCATACAAATACTAAAATTGAACTCTTAAAAGGAATGCCATTTAAAATGATGGTTAATGATAAAATGTTGAAAATTACTAAATAAGCATTTTTATGTATAAATGAAAAGACCAGTTAACTTATTTTGAAGTTAACTGGCCCTTTTTTTCTAAAATATTAATTATGCATTTAAGCTTGCATAAACATTGTCTGCCATTTTCTTTAATTCTTGGTTAGCATCCCGTTTAAGTCGGAGATTATACAGCCAATTGCTTATTTTATTATGATTAGATGGATTATAACTATTGACGTTTTCCGAAAATGTGAGTAAAACGCCATCTTTATTACTTTGTATTTTATAACTAATGGTAATATCTATTTGTTTGGATTTGAAATGTGCAGTATAAATTCTATTACGTTTATAATCAGTAATTTCAACATTAATGTCATTTTGTTTATAACGGGTACCATTAGTTAATTTAACAGGTAAGTTGGTACCACGAGCTTTTTTAATGTCCGCCACTAATTGTTTGTCTAAGTAATTAAAAAAATCTTCGGCTGAAAAATCATATTGTTTTTTAATTGTAATCATACTTATTCTTGTTAATCTAAATCTTTACCGTTTGAAGCAATAACTTTTTTGTACCAATAAAACGAATCTTTTGGATAACGCTTGAGTGAACCATTGCCACGATCATCACGATCGACGTAAACAAAACCATAACGTTTTTTCATTTCACCAGTACCATTTGAAACAAGATCAATTGCTGACCACATTGTGTAGCCCATAAGATCCACACCATCGATATCAACAGCATCTTCCATAGATTTAATTTGTGCGCGTAGATATTTAATGCGGTAGTCATCGTGAACTTTACCATCTTCTTCAAGCTTGTCAGACCAACCAAGTCCATTTTCAACTACCCAAAGAGGTTTGTGGTAACGATCCCAAAGATCATTTAGTGCAATTCGTAAAACGTCTGGATCGGTCGCCCAGCCCCAAGAGTTACTTTCAAGGTATGGATTAACGATACCACCACTTGATACGTTACCAGAGGCTTTTGCATCAGCATTATGGGTAGTTAAAACGTTAGAAGTATAACAAGAAAAGCTGAGAAAATCAGCGGGATATTTAGCGATTAGCTTGTAATCTTCAGGGCGATCATCTAATTTAATACCGTCGCGTTCATATTTCTTTAAACGATAATTTGGGTAATGTCCACCAGTTTGAACATCAGAATAGAAAAGCATTGCCTGCTTAGCTTCCATAACTTTAATTTGATCTTTTGGATCACAAGTATATGGATAAATTGCACTGTAAGCTAACATTTGTCCTATCTGATTTTCTGGATCAATTTCATGAGCTAACTTAACAACTTTACTACTTGCAACGAATTGATTATGAGCACCCTGGGCACGATTTTGTTCACTGCCATCAATTAATCCACCGCCCATATATGGTGACATATCCATTGCGTTAATTTCATTAAAGGTAAGCCAGTATTTAACTTTTCCTTTATAATGACGCATTACAATATCAGAATAATGGACAAAAGCATCAATTAAATGTCGGTCTTTCCAACCGCCGAAGCGGATAATTAAAGATAATGGGGTTTCATAATGTGACAGAGTGACCAACGGTTTAATGTTATATTTAGCGCATTCATCAAAAATTTTGTCATAAAATTTCAAACCAGCTTCGTTTGGTTTTTTATCATCTCCGTTGGGTAAAATTCTGGACCAATTAAGGGACAACCTAAAGACATCAAATCCCATTTCAGCCATATATTTAATGTCTTCTTTATAATGATGATAAAAATCAGTTCCTTGATGACTAGGATAATAGTAACCATCTAATATTGTAGGAATAGCACCTTCAGGTAATTTGAATTTTTTACCCCAAACGAGTGGAGTAGCACCTGTTTCGCCATTTGTTTTTTTCCATGTAACTTTACGTGGCTCGGTTGCGGAACCATTGGTTAAAACATCGATAGCATTTAATCCTTTGCCACCTTTATCATAACCACCTTCGTATTGGTTAGCAGCACTTGCGCCACCCCAAGTAAATTTTTTATTTAAAACCATTTTTAAACCTCTTAAAATTTAATCTCTTTCTTAATTATATTCCTGTTCAAAATCAGCAACAGCCCCACGTAAATTAGCATCGCTTTTCAGTCCACAAACAGCTAAATTAGGTTTAATTGTTGCCAAGTTACCCAAAGATTTACAAATTTTCTTAATTTCTTCATTAAGTAATGGTACTAACTTAGGATTGTTTGAAATTCCACCACCAAGAATAATTTTTTCTGGGTCAAAGCTATGTTGTACGTTAAAAATTGCAATTGCAAGGGCATGAAGCAGAGTTTCTCTTTCTTCTTTGGCAATTTTATCTCCTTGATCAGCTAATTCAAAAACGGTTTTACCGTCTATAGATTTACCGGTACGATTATTGTATCGTTTTGCCATCGCCACTGGGGAAGCAATGGTGCTCAATTGTTTATTATCCACCATCATATAACCAAATTCCCCGCCATAAAGGTGAGCACCGTGCCAAATTCTTTGATTAATAATTAAAGCCCCACCGATCCCAGTTCCAATTACAAAGAAAGCCATACTATTGCATCCTTTACCATTGCCAGCTGCTAATTCTCCGAGAGCAGCAGAGTTGGCATCATTTTCAATGCTAACTGGAAGAGCAAAAAGCTTTTCTAATTCATTAACAATTTTAAAGTTATGAATATATGGAAGAGCACTAGATCCACCAATAATTCCGGTCTTTTTGTCAACAGCACCGGGAGAAGAAATTGCTACACCAGAAATTTTATGCTTCTTTTTAATTTTATTTACCTCTTCAGTTAATATTTTATAAAAACAATTTAAATTTTCAGGTGTTTTAACAGCATGTTTATTTTTAAGTTGATTATTTGTCCAAGTTGCAACTTTAATAGTAGTTCCGCCAATATCAAATACGGCTAATTCCATTTTAAAATCTCCATTATAAAATTTATCTTAACAAAATTAATCATAAGTATATATGAAAATGCTGTCAATGAAGAACAGATTGTAATTATTATGCTAGTTTTAATATTATCCATTAATACGCTAGCTTATAATAAGTGATGTAAATTAAAAATGCTAACTTTAAATAATCAATCTATTGATTATTTTTACAGGAGAAGAAAATGAAAATTACAGTGTATTTAACAGGTGGAATAGCTTGTTACAAAGCAGTTGAAGTAGTAAGGGGATTGGAAAAGGCCGGACACAAAGTGCGGATTGTTATGACGAAAAATGCAGAAAAATTCGTCGGTTCTGTGACTTTGGCTTCTTTAACTAAATATCCAGTTTTAGATGATTTATGGACAAAGAAAAATCAGGCGAGTATCCCGCATGTTCACTTAGCACAGTGGACGGAATTAGCAGTAGTTGTGCCAGCTACGGCTAGTTTTATTGCTAAAATAGCAAACGGATTTGCTGACGAAGCTGCTACTACGACTTTTTTAGCTACTTCTGCCCCTAAGTTAATTATTCCAGCGATGAATGATCAGATGTGGAATAATCCAGCTACACAGCGTAATTTAAGCAAACTTAAACTTGATGGCATAAAGATAATGGAACCAGCTGTAGGAGTGTTAGCTGAGGGTTATTCTGCTAAAGGCCGTATGCCTGAACTTAAAAATATTTTGCTTTGGATTGGTAAACAAATAAGACGAGCAAAAAAATTAGCGAACAAAAAGATAATTGTAACTGCAGGTGGAACTTTAGAAGCAATTGATCCTGTTCGTTTTATTGGTAATCGTTCAAGTGGCAAAATGGGGATTGCGATTGCGAAAGCCGCTGCAAATTTAGGTGCTAATGTTACTTTGATTTATGCTAATATCACTGTTTCTTTACCTCACGATCCTTTAATTAAAAATGTTCACGTTGAAAGTACTGAAGATATGCTAAATATAGTTGAAAAATATTTTGTTGATTGTAATGCTTTAATAATGGTTGCGGCTGTTGCTGATTGGCGGGTTAAACGAATAGCTGACCACAAATTAAAGAAAAATGCTAACCAAGATACGTTAAATTTATCTTTAATTAAAACGCCAGATATTCTGAAAACAGTATCTAAGCAAAAGGGAAAAGATCAAATAATTATGGGTTTTGCTGCAGAGACCAACGAACTTTTAAAGAATGCCAGTAAAAAACTCCAAGAAAAAGATGCAGATTATATTATTGCTAATGATGTAAGTCAAAATGTTTTTGGTAATGATCAGGATCAAGTTACAATTTTAAGTAGACATAACACACCGAAAAAATTGAAGAAAATGAGCAAAAATGAAGTAGCTAAATATTTAGTAAATATCATTGTTCAAGAATTTGATAAATAATTGACTGTAAATTATGTTTTAAAGATAGGGAGAAAAATGCCAGATATAAAATTAATTGCAATCGATATTGATGGGACACTTGTTAATTCTAAGAAAGAAATTACCCCCGCAGTTAAGAAATCAGTTTTGACTGCTCAAAGTAAGGGGAAAAAGATTGTTATTTGTACAGGAAGACCACTCTCAGGTGCACAACGATATTTAGATGAACTTGGTCTTAATAAGCAGAATGATCAATTTATAGTAAGTTTTAATGGTGCCGTAGTTGAATCTACTAGTGGGAATGTTATTTTTAAAAAAGAACTTGGCTATCAAGAATATATTGATTTGGAAGCAATTGCGCGAAAATTAAAGTTACACTTTCATGCAGTTAGTTTAGATCGGTTATATACTGCTAATAGAGATATAGGTCACTATACTATTTATAACTCTAGAATTGTTAAGTTAGAAGTATCATATAGAACGCAAGAAGAGATGCGTCATATACCTATTATTAAATGTATGTATATTGATGATCCAGATTATTTAAATAGTAAGATTACTAGTTCACTTTTTGATTCTGTTAAAGATCGTGTTACTTTATCGAAAACAGAACCCTTTTACTTTGAAGCAACTGCAAAAAATATTGATAAGGGAACGGGATTAAAAATTTTGTGTGATCATTTAAATATTAATCCAGAAAACGTGATGGCTTTAGGTGATCAAGCTAATGACATGCCCATGCTTGATTATGCAGGATTAGGTGTTGCGATGGGCAATGCAGTGGAAGTAACCAAGAAAAATGCTGATAAAGTAACAACTGATTGTGATCATGATGGTGTTGCTGTAGCTATTAATAAGTTTTTATAAGGAGGATTTTAGTGTGAAAAGAATAGATGCCCATTTACATTTGGTTCGTAATTTAGCCGGATATAATGCTAAAGGCAGGATTAATGCCTTAGGCGATGGTAAAGTTGTTTGGGATAATGGCATGCATACGCAACTTTTTCCAAAAGGTTGGGGTAATGATAATTTTTTGATTGATTCGGCCTTGAAAGTTATGGACAATGAAGGTATTGGTAAAGCCGTTTTATTGCAAGGCAGTCTATATGGCTTTCAAAATTATTATTCATATCAAGTTGCTAAGAAATACCCTGATCGTTTCATTCCTGCTTTTTCAGTGGATCCTTATGCTAACGATGCTTTGAAGATAGTTCATCGTTATGTGGATCAATTAGGATTTCGTGCTGCCAAATTAGAAATTAGTCAAGGTGGCGGCTTAATGGGATATCATTCTGCTTTTCGCTTGGATCTTGAGCCAAAATGGAGTAAAATTTTTCATTACTTAGCTGATTTCCCCGGGTTCGTCATTACAGTAGATTACGGTGATTACAGCCAGAAATCATATCAGCCTGAAGCAATTGATCATTTAGCAGCAATGTACCCCGATTTAGATTTTGTGGTTTGCCATTTGTCTTTTCCAAATGCAGATCATTTGAAGCGCTTAGCGAATGCTTTAAGCCAGTTTGCTCCCCATAAAAATATTTATTGTGACCTTTCAGCCATTCAAGATATCGAAAAAGAACAAGGTGAGGGGGCATATCCATTCCCACGTTGTCAAATTGACGTCCAAATGGCTAAAGATATTTTAGGAGCCAAAAGGTTGATGTGGGGCAGTGATGCACCGTGGTCAGCTACCTTTAATTCTTATCATAATTTAGTATCTTGGCTTAGTGTCAGTGATATCTTCACTAAAGAAGAATTAGAAGATGTGATGGGAAATAATGCTGAACGAATCTACTTTAAGAAAAATAATGTTTTAGCTTTAAAAAATAGTAGTGAAAAGGAGTAGGTTAAAATGAGTAAGTTAAAAGTTTTAGTTTTAGATGCGGTTAGGGAAGACGCAATTACCGACTTAAAAGATAAATTCGATGTGACAATTGCCACTGGTCCAGAAAATGACCGTAAGTGGGTGCTAGATCATATTGCTCCCTATGATGCTGTAATTACTTCTAAAATGAAGTTTAATCCGGAGATGATCGATGCAGCTAAAAATTTAAAGATTATCTCTACTTATGGTGTTGGCTTTGATCATGTCGATACAGCTTATGCTAAGAAAAAGGGCATTGTGGTTTCTAACTCTCCTAAGAGTGTTCGTCGTCCTACAGCTGAACTTGGTTTAACCCTGATTTTGGCTTGTGCAAGAAGGATTTGTTATTATGACCATACGATTCGTGAAGGCAAATTTATAAGTTCAAATGACTATGCCAACCAAGGATATGATATTGAAGGTAAGACCTTAGCTATTTTTGGTATGGGTCGAATTGGTAAATTATTAGCCTCTTTTGCTAAGATGCTGGGGATGAAGATAATTTATCATAACCGTCACCAAGTAGCACCGAAAATTGAAGAAAAACTTGGGGCAAAGTATGTTGATTTTGATACCTTAATTAAACAAGCAGATTACTTGAGTTTAAACGCGCCGGCAACTCCGCAAACAACTGGAATTATCAGTGCAAAGGTCTTTAAGAAAATGAAAAAGACGGCATTTTTGATTAATATTGCTCGTGGTGCTTTAGTTGATGAAGATGCATTGATAGCTGCTCTTGAAAATAAAGAAATTGCAGGCGCTGGCTTAGATGTGTTTGTAAACCAAAAGAAAGTTAATCCCAAGTTTTATGACTTAGATAACGTTATTTTGACTCCGCACATGGGATCTGCTACTCATGCTGGAAGGTATAATTTGGCTAAAGAATCCGCAGAAAATGTCATCTCTTACTTAAGTGATGGCAAGGCCATTAACCAAGTTAATTAAGTAAAAAGATATAAAGAATAAAATGCATCCCGTCAATCACTAAATTTAGGTGATTTTGAGATGCATTTTTATATTAATTAAATCTTTTTCCAAAGCAATGTTGGTGTGCGAGCGACATTAAGAGTCTTCACATATGATTTAGTTTGCTTAACTGAATTGATAGCTATTTTTCTTTCATTACCATGAAGCTGCTGAGCATCCATTAAAGCTTTATTTAAATAGCGTTGTGATCTTTCTCGATTAACTTTAGTAATAGGAGGTTTACTTCCTAATACATTGATTGCCTTTTTCTCCATTTTAATTACAGGTTGCAATGATTTATCAGTATAATGTTTATTATATAAAGTTGTATCATCAACCCCGCCACGATACTTGCCAGATTTAGAAACTGCTTTATACATTAAGCCATTCTTATATTCCCAAACGCGGTAAACTTTAAAATTAGTCTTATTTTTAATTAGTTTTTTAAGTGTAGAGCGTTTCATATGAGGATTATTAAGACCAGCAACTTTCTTTTGTAGCCCTTGATCAGAATTCCCTGGAGTTAAACGAAAAGTATAACCTTCTTTAGCTAATTGTTGGCTAAGTTTTACATTTTCATGAGTTTTTTTGTTAATAACTTGCTTATTAGTATTAATCTGGTGAGAATTATTTGTTACCGCTGTATTTACTGGCATTGCACTAGCAGAAATCAAAGATAGGGCAGCAATACTTAAATATGTAAGTGTTTTTAAACTGAATTTCATATTAAAAATCTCCTTTTTGCATATGTAAGCTTTTTTACTAAGCAACTATATTGGAATGCAAGTTATGAACTATATGACAAAATTATTACAAATATTTCAAAATGTAATATTATCCTAAAATTATAATTTTTTAATAAATAGCTATCTGTCTGTAAGCTTGTTTAGACCTGTTTTATAGCGATTTGTGTTAAAATTTATAAGGCTATTTCAAGGAGTGATTTTTTTTGGCAACGGAATTAATTGAAAATAAATTAAAACTTTTGCCTGCTAAACCTGGCTGCTATTTAATGAAAGATATTAATGGAACGGTCATTTATGTAGGTAAGTCAAAAAATTTAAAAAGTCGTGTACGTTCTTACTTTAAGAGTAAACAAGTTGGACGCAGGGCAGAACTGGTTCAAGAAATCCGCGATTATGATATTATTACCGTTTCTACTGATAAAGAAGCGTTTCTACTTGAAGTTACTTTAATTAAAAAATATCAACCTTATTATAATGTCCAGTTAAAACAGGGTACTGGCTATCCTTATATTGAGATTACACATGAACGTGATCCGCAGACACGCTTAACTAGTATTGTTCATAAAGATGGTGGATATTACTTTGGCCCGTACCCCAACGTTTATGCTGCACAAGCTACTTTAAAGTTTATTCAGAAAGTCTTCCCATTGAGACGCTGTCATGGTAACGAGGGGCGTCCGTGTCTTTATTATCACATGGGGCAGTGTTTAGGTGCGTGTTTTAAGACGGTGCCGAAGGAAGAATATGATAAGCAAATTAAAAAGATCAAAAGCTTTTTAAACGGGGATATTGCCTGGGTTAAACGTGATTTAACTAAAAAAATGCAAAAGGCATCAAAGAAGCTTGAATTTGAGCGAGCTGCAGAAATTCGAGATCAATTGCGGTACATCGAAGAGACCGTTGAGAAGCAAAAGATTATTTCCAATGATAATACGCAAAGGGATATCTTTAATTTCTACGTTGATAGGTCTTGGATATCTATTCAGGTCTTCTTTTTGCGGCAGGCCAAACTACTTAGAAGGGAAACAAAAATGTTTCCTTTGACGGATACAGAAGATCCAGAGGATGAATTTACTTCATTTATCGTGCAGTTCTATGGGCAACGTAACCGTATTTTACCTAAAGAAGTTTTAGTTCCTGATGGAATTAACAACGAGGCTTTATCTGAAGTAATTAAAGTTCCAGTTAGAACCCCTAAACGGGGACAGAAACGATCTTTGTTAAACATGGCTAAAGATAACGCTAAACTTAAAATTGACGATAAGTTTAGGCTGCTTGAGCTTGGTAACCGTAAAACTAAGGGGGCACAAAAAGAAATTTTTGATGCACTTGGACTACCATACGGTCATGTAATTGAAAGCTTCGACCACTCGCATATTCAAGGTGCCGATCCAGTTTCTGCTTTAGTTGTATTTAAAGATGGCGAGCCAGATAAGACCTCTTACCGTAAATATAAGTTAAAGGGAGCAGTTGAACACCAAAATGGCGGCGACGAAGTTAGAAATACGCGTGAAGTTGTTAGGCGGCGTTATAGCAGGCTTCTTCGTGAACATAAGAAAATGCCGGATCTGATCTTAATGGATGGTGGCCAGATTCAGGTTGATGCCTGTGAAGACGTTTTGCGAAATGAACTTAATCTAAATATTCCTGTTGCAGGGATGGTTAAGGATAATAAACACAGAACGAATCACCTATTATTCGGTGATCCGATCAATGGTGTGCCGTTGAAATTAATTCCAATGGATCCGAAGTCTCAAGGTTTTTACTTAATGACCAGAATTCAAGATGAGGTTCACCGCTTTGCAATTACCTTCCATAGAAGAACTCATGCCAAGAATGCTTTATCAAGCAGGCTCGATTCTATTAAAGGCATTGGCCCAAAGAGCCGTAATAAATTGTTGCGTAATTTTGGCTCACTTAAGAAAATTAAGGGTGCATCAATTGATGAATTGCGAAAAGTCGGTTTATCCTTGGCACAGGCGCAATCAGTGAAGTTAACACTTTGATTAGAATCAAGGAATAGAGACGATTTCTATAGCTTTATGTGGTATAGTAGTAAAGTTGGAAAAGACGGAAAGGAGAATTAGAACATGCCTACTTTTGTTGATCAAACTAAAATTGAAGTTCAAGCCGGTAAAGGCGGAGACGGCATGGTTGCTTTTCGTCACGAAAAATATGTTCCTAATGGTGGACCAGCCGGTGGTGATGGCGGTCGCGGCGGCAGCATCATCTTTGTAGCCGACAGTGGCTTACGTACCTTAATGGATTTTCGTTATCGGAGGAAGTTTAAAGCCGAAGATGGAGAAAAAGGCCGGATTAAATCCCAATATGGCAGGAGCGCGAAAGACCTTTACCTGAAGGTTCCAGTAGGGACTACAGTTTATGACTTTAATAGCAATGAAGAACTTGGCGATCTTATTAAAGACAAGCAAGAATTGGTTGTTGCACATGGTGGCCGTGGTGGTCGTGGCAATATTCACTTTGCCTCGAGTGTTAATACGGCACCAGAAATTGCTGAAAATGGTGAACCAGGCGAAGATCGGGTTTTGCGTCTTGAATTGAAGATGCTGGCCGATGTTGGTTTAGTTGGTTTTCCATCAGTTGGGAAATCAACACTGCTTTCAGTAGTAACTAAGGCTAAGCCCAAAATAGCGGCTTATGCTTTTACCACTTTGACACCTAATTTAGGGATGGTTATCTTGCCTGACGGGCGTGATTTCTCAATCGCTGACTTGCCTGGATTGATTGAAGGTGCAAGTAAAGGTGTAGGATTGGGTATCCAATTCTTACGCCACATTGAAAGAACGAAGGTAATCCTTCACTTAGTTTCAATGGATCCAAATAATGGTCGAAAAGCAATTAATGATTACAAGACAATTAAAGATGAAATGTTGTCTTACGATACTAAGTTATCAAAGAAACGAGAATTAATTGTCGCGACCCAAATGGATCTTCCTGGGTCTGAGGACAAACTTGCTGATTTCAAAAAAGATTTAAAGAGTAATGGGATAAACGAGCCAGTTTATGCTATTTCTAGTGTTGCCCATAAGGGTGTTAAAAAATTAATGCAAGACACTGCTTCTTTGGTTGAAGAGGTTGAAAAAACACAAGTTGTTGCGAAGCCTAAGCCTGTCCATAAAGTTAAAGAATACAAGTACAAGGCACCTAAGAAGAATGAATTTACTGTTGAAAAAGTCGGCGAGCACGAATTTGTGGTTAAGGGTGAAAGCCTGGAACGTTTAGTTGAAATGACAAATCTTGATCATCATGATGGTGTTGTACGTTTAGCTAGGAAGCTTATGCATTTAGGCGTAGACGAAGCTTTACGCAAAAAAGGAGCCGTTGATGGTGATGATGTGGCAATTGGTGATTTTGATTTTGAATTTGTGCAATAATTTTAGAGAAGTTTAAAAAATGAAGAAAAATCGGTTTATTACAGGATATTCTGGACTCAGAGCATTGGCAGTTATTGGGGTGATTTTATACCATCTCAATCCTGATACTTTTATTGGCGGGTATCTTGGGGTGCCGATATTTTTTGTTTTATCAGGTTATTTGGTCACAGACCATATGCTGCGTTCTTACAAAGAAGAGGGTAGTTATAACACTAAGAGCTTTTATTTAAGTCGGATTAAGAAATTATATCCGCAGTTAATCGCTGTACTTTGGCTTTCTGCGGCGTACATTCTTTTGTTTCAGCGTAATTTATTGGTAAAATTAAACCAAATAGTGATTACTAATTTACTTAATGTCTATAATTTTTGGCAGATTCTTAACGGACAAAGTTACTTTGAACGTTTTGCCACGAATGAATCTCCCTTTACGCATTTATGGACCATGTCGATTGAGGCACAATTTTATATTCTTTGGCCGTTAGTTATTTGGCTTTTAGTCAAATACTTTAAAAAAAGAAAAGGGATTTTTTGGGTACTTTTCGGACTTTCTATTTTTTCAGCGTTAGAAATGGCACTTCTCTATAAGACTGGCGCTAATATTAACCGCATTTATTATGGAACTGATACCAGATTTTTTTCTTTAGGAATTGGAGCAGCTCTAGCAGTAATTTGGCCAATAGAAGATTTAAAACCTCAAGTTAGAAAATCGGACACCCGTGCCCTTGATATTGTTGGTGCAATAGCATTTATTGGCATGCTACTATTATTCTTTAGTAACACGATGAATCCGCAATCAGCATTTGCTTATTATGGTGGTATGTTAATTTTTACTGTTTTAACTGCCATCATGGTGGGAATAATTGCTCATCCTGGTAGCCACTGGAACCGTTGGTTAACTAATCCGGTTTTCAACTGGATTGGTTCTAGAAGTTACGGTATTTATTTATACCAATTTCCGGTGATGATCTTTTTTGAAGATAAGGTAACCGATATGGCCGATCATGTTTTGCTGTATCATATTATTGAAGTGCTTATTATTTTGCTTATTAGTGAATTAACTTATCGTTTGATCGAAAAGCCAATGGGTAAAATTAGTTGGGCAAAGACGAAAAATTACTTTACACAATTATTTGATATTAAAAGAAAAGATTACCTTAGAAAAGCAGAAGCAGTTGTAGCTGTATTAATCTTTTTGGTTGGCAGCATGGGAATTATTGTTTCTCCTACTGTAAAAGCAGAGAATTTTAATAAGTCACAACTGGCTGAGCGAATAATTGCTAACAGAAAAGAACAATCTAAGGATAATAAAACCTTAATTGCTAAATTAAGAAAATCTAAGAAAAAACCAACACAAAAGACTAAACTGGTTAAGGAAGCCACCAAAAGGGCTAAGAAACATCCAGTTAATAAATCATTTGAAAAATATGGTATTTCACAGGTTGATCTGCAATTAGCCCGTAAAGTTCAGCTTACGGCGGTTGGGGATTCGGTTATGGCTGGGTCCAGTAATGATTTGAAACGATTAATGCCAAAAGCTTTAATCGATGCTGCTGTTTCGCGTCAATTAGATGTTGCCTATGATTTATTGAATAAATACCAAAAGAAAGGTGTATTAGCTGATAACGTTTTAATTGGCTTAGGAACTAATGGACCATTTTCGATGAATGATCTGGATCGCTTGATGCACCAGATAGGTCCTAAACGGCACGTCTTTTGGATAAATACCCATGTCCCGACCAAGCAATGGCAGGATCAAGTTAACGGTTTACTAAAACAAGCTTCTAAACATCATCGTAATTTAACTGTTATTGACTGGTACGGTTATTCAAAGAATCATCCTAAGTGGTTTTATCAGGATGAAACACATCCAACCCCAGTTGGATCTAAGCATTATAGTGCTTTTGTTGTGAAAACAATAATTGAGCATGCAAAGTATTAAGATAGGAAATTCATGGAATTACAATTTCTAGGTACAGGAGCAGGGCAACCGTCAAAACAAAGAAATGTGTCAAGTATTGCTTTGAAACTGCTTGATGAAATTAATGAAATTTGGCTCTTTGATGTGGGCGAAGCTACACAACACCAAATATTGAGGACAAATATTCGTTTACGCAAAGTTACCAAAATTTTTATTTCACACAATCATGGTGACCATATCTTTGGGTTACCAGGTTTACTAGCAACGCGTTCTTTTCAAGGGGACGTCGGACCGTTAACAATATATGGCCCTCCAGGTCTTGAACAATTTGTTAGAACCGCTTTAAGGGTGTCTCGGTCTAAGGTATCTTATCCAATTAAATTTGTTGCATTGGTAAAAGGTGGCCTTATTTATCAAGGTCAAGGATTTAAAGTTTATGCTAAGAAATTAGATCACCGGGTACCGAGCTTTGGTTATCGGGTTGTCGAGGATTCTCATCCAGGAGAATTATTGATGGATAAGTTAGCTCAATATAAGGTTCCTAATGGTCCATTACTTGGTAAATTAAAAGAGGGTAAACAAATAGCCTTGTCTGATGGTACTATACTAAATGGTGAGGACTTTTTAGGTCCGAATAAACCTGGTAGAATAGTAACAATCATTTATGATACGCGATCTACACCAAACATTGCTAAATTAGCTAAAAATGCTGATGTGTTGGTTCATGAATCGACTTTTGCTGGTAATGAAGCCAAATTAGCGCATGCATATTATCACTCAACTGCGGTTGAAGCAGCTAAAGTTGCGCGTGATAATGGGGTTAAGCATTTATATTTGGATCACATATCTGCTAGGTATTTAGGTTCAAAAGCTAAGAATTTGGAAAAACAAGCAAAAAGAATCTTTCCAAATACAAAATTGGTTAATGATTTTGATCGGGTAGTAATTCCAATGAAAGGTGTAAAAAATGAGTGATTCATTAAGAAATAAAGTTGTAGTTGTAACTGGTGCCTCAAGCGGTATCGGCCGTTCCATTGCCTTAGAGAGTGCCGGACGTGGTGCCACAGTAATCCTGATTGCTAGAAGACAGGATAAGTTAGAGAAAATTGCTGCAGAAGCTAAGGAATTATCTGGTGCCGATGCATATGTTTTCCCAACTGATATCGGCAAGAGCGATGAAATTGACGACACCTTTAACAATATAGTTAAAGTAGTAAAGCACATTGATTATTTGGTTAACTGTGCTGGTTTTGGTAAGTTTGAAACATTTATGGAAATGGACCGGCATGAAGTTACCGAGATGTTCCAAGTTAATGTTTTAGGGTTAATGTACTTCACCCGTTTAGTTGGTAGATTGATGATAGAGCAGAAGACTGGCCAGATTGTTAACTTCGGTTCAATGGCTGGTAAGGTTCCAACCACGAAATCAGCTGCTTACAGTGCTTCTAAGGCAGCGGTCATTCAATTCTCAAATGTTTTACGGCTTGAATTAAAACCATTTGGTGTAAAGGTTATGACCGTTAATCCAGGACCTGTTTATACTAACTTCTTTAATATTGCTGATAAGACCGGCAATTATGCTAAGAGTGTTGAAAAGTTCATGCTGGATCCTGACGATGTAGCATGGCAAGTCGTTCACTTCTTTGGCAGCAACAAGCGGGAATTAAATTTACCGCTTAGCTTAGCTGTTTTAGCCAAGCTTTATAATTTATTCCCATCAATTGGTGACCGTGTATCCCTGAAATTTGCTTCTAGAAAGTAGTAAGAATATGAAAGCTAAGAAAAAACAAATTAAATTAATTATCAGTTTGATTCTTATATTACTTGCGGTTATTTTCGTGGTGCTTAATACCAATGATGTGGCAATTAATTTTGGCTTTTACAAATTTAAGCTGCCATTGATTATTGTTCTTGTAGTAATGATAATTGTCGGCATTTTGCTAGGTTGGAATTTAAGACCGGATAAACCAAATAATAGTAGCAAGAAAAGCTAATAAATCTTGATTTATTTATGATTGAATAGTATCATTAAAACACGTGAAGTAATTCAGGTTGCTCTTTAAGTGTAGCTTGAAACTTAAAATTACAATAAAGGAGATCAAATCAAATGGCAGTTCCTAAGAGACATACTTCGAAACAACGGAAACGTTCACGTCGTGGACATATTAAGTTAACTGTACCAGCAATGCATTATGATGCGACTACTGGTGAGTACCGTTTAAGCCACCGCGTTTCACCAAAAGGCTATTATAAAGGTCGTCAAGTTGTTAATAAGACTAATAATACTAACAACAATGACAATAATTAATTAAAAGGCACCGTTTATATCAGGTGTCTTTTTTTATACAGAAATTTAGAAAATAAGATTATGAAATTAATATTTTTACATTCAAGTGATGTCCACGGATTTTTACTTCCAACCGATTATCAAAACAAAACAGATTACAAAGCGCCATTTAGTCTAAGTCGGGTTAGTTCCGTGATTAAGGCTGAGAAAGCTAAATATGGTCAGGATCATGTTATTGTGACCGACGCAGGAGATTGTTTGCAAGGTTCTCCTCTTGCGTCATATGCCCATTCTGTCGATGATTACTCAGCTCTAGCAAAGTTAACCGCTGCTTATAACCTGGTTGACTATGATGCACGTTGTATAGGTAATCATGATTTTAACTTTGGTTTAGATTATTTGGCTTATTACGTAGATAATAATGAAGCACCAATAATTAATGACAATATTCTGGATGCACAAACCGATGTACCGGCTTTTGGTAAGGAATGCCAAATTATTGAAAAAGATGGGATCAAGGTTGGCTTGCTTGGAATAACCACCCAATACATCCCACATTGGGAACCTAAGGAACACGTTGCTGGTTTAAAATTTGTTTCTGCTTTTAGCAAAATCAAGCATTATGCAAAAATTTTACGACCGCAAGTGGACGTTTTGGCTGTTATTTACCATGGCGGTTTTGAATGTGATCCCCAAACTGGGAAGGCCACAGAACCTGATCGTGGTGAAAACGAGGGATATAAGATTTTAACAAAAATTCCAGCGGTGGATGTGTTACTAACCGGTCACCAACACCGCAGGCTAAATTTAGTAACCCGCAATACAGCGATTGTACAGCCAGGATACCGGGGTGAGGCCGTTGCTAAGGTGGTTTTAAACATTGACGATGAAAGTAAAAAGATCAAGTCTATGTCTACAGAATTGATCGATACCAAAGATTATGAACCCGATAAAAAGATTGTTGCCTTAGTTAAGGATTTAGATAAAAATACGCAAAAGTGGCTTGACCAGCCAATCGCACAACTAAATAAGCCAGCACCAATTGGGAATGCAACAAAGGCTAGGCTTGAAGGAGCCCCATTTATAAACCTTTTGCAACAGATGCAGCTTTACTTTACTAAGGCAGATGTTTCAGCTACCGCAGTGATGAGTGAAACTGCTAAGGGCTTTGGCAAGAAAGTTACTATGCGGGATGTCCTCCTTAACTATCCATATTCTAACCAACTTTGTCGGGTTAAGTTAACGGGTAAGGAGTTAAAGCATATTATTGAATACAGCCTTTCTTTTCTTAAAAAAGATCAGTCAGGTAAGATTGGTTTTAAGGACCGTTGGATTAAACCAAAACCAATGCTGTATCATTTTGATGTCTTTTATCCGGTTAAATATAAAGCCGATATTTCTAAGCCAGAAGGGCATAGATTAACCGAATTGACCTTGAATGGTAAAGTGGTTGAAGACAATAAGATTTATCATTTAGCGGTTAATAATTACCGAGCTATGGGTGGTGGCTTTTATCCTGAATACAGTATGGATAAGATCGAATTTACCCTCGATAAAGATTACGTGCAAATGTTTAAGGAATATTTAACTCAAACCGATGTAGAAGTAGATACTAGTAAAAATTATCAATTTTATTAATTAGAAAAAATAAACCGTTAGCATTTTTGCTAACGGCTTATTTGATTATCAAAATTTATTTAAGTTTATTAAATTTACTTTTATCTTTGTTTGCATGAGCAGTAATCGTTGGAATAATAGCTGCGAAAAGAAAGCCAAAGATGACACCCATTATAACAGCTTCTTTAAGATTAAAAACGTTTTGTGTTAATGGAGCTCCAATAAAGCCGACGATTAGCATATAAACAACGCTCCAGCAAATAGTTACTATATAGCGACCCATAGTTATTCCCTCTTTCATAGATGAATTTTAGCAAAAGTTAGGCGTGTTTTCAAACTTAAAACGGTGTATTTGGTATACTAATTTTAGTAGAAAGGTGGCCAAGGAATGAGAATTGCTGCAATTCAAAATTTAAGTTCTTTCTCTTTGCTTGAGAGTCCGACAAGAATTAAAGATTTATTATCTACGGCTAAAGATTTAGGATACGAAGCCGTTGGCCTAACGGATATCAACGTTACATATGGTCTAGTTAATTTTTATGAACTAGCCAAAAAAGTAGGAATTAAACCATTATTGGGGATGGAAGTTCGTTTAAATGGTTTGGTAGACAGTACCAATAAGTATGACTTAATTGTTTTGGCTAAAAGTAATAAAGGATACCGCAATGTCCTGCGCTTATCGAGCGCGATTAACTTATTGACCGAGAATGGAGAGAATAAGAAAGTATTAACCCTAAAAGAATTAACCAAGTACCTTGAAGATTTAGTAGTTATAATTCCTGCCAATACCCGTAGTGAGTTATTAATGCTTTTTGAGCAGAATGAACGGCTGGGAAGTGAGCTAATCCGTGATTTAAAAGGATTAATTCCGCAAAGCAGCTCCTTATATATGGGTGTTTACGCTTCTAAAACTCAACAAAGTTATATTGATTATGTCAAAACTATGAGCAAGCAATTTGATTTGCCGATGGTGGCCGTGGAAGATGGTCAGTACTTGAGGCCTAAAGACCAGTTTCTGCAGAAAACCTTGTTTACGATTAAAGATGGCGGGCAACTGCAAAATATTGAAGATTTGTCTAAGCAAAATGGTTCTCATTTCTTAAATTCTAGCCAGGAACTTTCGGCACGTTATCACAATTTTGATCTAGACAAAGCTCTTAATAATACCTGGAAAATAGCGGAAGACTGTAACGCCGAAGTTATTTTTCAATCTCCGGTTTTGCCTAAATACCACCAGGATAAATTTCCTACTTCTAAGGAATACCTTCATTATCTTGCCCAGACAGGATTAGAAACACGTTTTGCCAATAAAAAGGTGCCTGAGGCATACCAAAAACGGCTTGATTATGAATTAAGCGTCATCAATAAAATGGGCTTTGACGATTATTTCTTGATTGTTTGGGATGTTGTTAATTATTGCCACCGTGTAAAAATTACGACGGGACCTGGGCGTGGTTCTGCTTGTGGTTCCTTGGTTTCTTATTCATTGAGGATCACTCAAGTTGATCCTTTGCAATACCATTTACTATTTGAACGTTTCTTAAATCCTTCAAGACATGAAATGCCTGATATTGATTTGGATATACCAGATAATCAACGGGATGATGTTATTGAGTACATGTACCACAAATATGGTATGGATCATGCAGCCCAAATTTTAACTTTTGGTACTTTAGCCGCAAAACAGGCTTTGCGGGATGTTGGCCGTGCGTTTGGCGCTAGTGCTGTTGAATTGAATAAATGGGCTAATGCTGTTCCTTATTCAAAAAAGAAAATTACTCTGCGAGAATCTTATAAAGATTCCAGGGAAATGCGCCTGCTTGTTAATAGTACTGAGCAAAATAAATTACTTTTTAAGACCGCACTGGGTCTTGAAGGATTGCCACGGCATTATTCAATTCACGCGGCCGGTTTAGTAATTAGTGATAATTCGATTGCGGAAATTTCTGGTCTTCAATCGGGGCAGCTTGGAATCCCAGTAACTCAACAAACAAAAAAATACGTTGAATCTTTAGGTTTATTAAAAATCGACTTTTTGGGTTTACGGAACTTAACTATTTTGGGTAATACCTTGAATTCAATTAGGGGACAGGGTATCAAGATTGATCCAAATAAGATTCCGTTAAATGATCCCAAAACTTTGAAATTATTCCAAGAAGGTAAAACTGATGCTGTGTTTCAGTTTGAATCCGATGGAATCAGACGTGTGTTGAGAGAACTGCATCCAGATAATTTTGAAGATTTAGTTGCTGTCAATGCATTATACCGTCCGGGTCCAATGCAAAATATCCCTACTTTTATTGCTAGAAAACAGGGGAAAGAACCGGTAACTTACCCTGATCCAAGTTTAAAGAAAATTTTGGCACCGACTTATGGCGTCCTTGTTTATCAGGAACAGGTCATGCAGACTGCACAAATTTTAGCTGGTTTTTCTTTAGGGGAAGCCGATATTTTGCGGCGTGCTATGTCCAAAAAGAATCAGGACGTAATTGAACAAGAACGAAATAGGTTTATTGAGGGGACGGTCAAGAAGGGGCACGACCGCAAAGTCGGCGAACGTGTCTATCATTATATTGAACAATTTGCTAATTATGGTTTTAACCGTTCACACGCCGTTGCTTACACTGAAATTGCCTTTTGGCTTGCTTACTTAAAAGTCCATTATCCTGCAGAATTTTATACATCAATGCTTAATTCGGTTAGTTCTAGTAAATTTAAGGTACGAAACTACATTATGCGTGCACAAGAAGCCAATGTTCGTATATTGCCACCAGATATCAACGAGAGCCCGCTTAACTTTAGTGTTAAGGACGGTAAGATTCTGGTAGGCTTACGGGCAGTTAAAGGCTTACGGACTGACTTTTTAACCCAAATTGCTGATACAAAGGAACCCTTTAAAGATTTAAATGATTTTTTACGGAGAATTGATGCTAAATTCCTACAAGTTGGGGCAATTAGGTCTTTGATTATGGCTGGTTGTTTTGATCATATTGATGGCAATCGTAACGAATTATTGAAAAATTGTCAGGATATCGTCGAAAATGTGCAGTTAACCGGACAAAATCTATCTTTGTCAGAAGGTTTAGGCGGTGTGCCAATAAAACCAGCTCCAGCACCAACTAAGGCTGAAAAAGTCGAAATGGAAGAAAAAGCGATGGGCTTTTCAACTATGACGTCACCACTTATTGCTGTACAAAAGTATGCAAAGCAGTTTGATGCTAAGCCACTCGATCAATTCCAAATAAACGAAACTGGAGTCGGTGTGGGAAAGTTGATGACTTTAAAGAGGATTAGGACTAAAAAAGGAACAACAATGGCTTTTGCTAGCTTTGCGGATTCTAGCAGTTGTCAGGAAGTTGTCATTTTTCCAGCTATCTATGAAAAAATTCATAATATCTTAAAAGAAAGATCGATTTATCTTCTAGGATTAAAGATTCAAAATGACCGTTATGATTCCAGTAAGAAGCAATATTTGTTGACCAATTTGCGTGAAGTGCATTTTAAGGGTTAAATTAAATTTATGCTAACTTGTTAACAAATAAAGAATGACAGCGTTAACATTTAAAAAGACTGTCAAAACAACAAATTAGACCATTTTTTATGAGATTTTTATAAAGAATAATGGTAAAATCTAATTGATGTGAGAAATTACACAAATAATCTTGATGAGGTGAATTCATGAAACGGATTGGTATTTTAACTAGTGGCGGAGATGCCCCTGGTATGAATGCAGCAATCAGAGCTGTTACCAAAACTGCTATTCATCATGGAATTGAAGTTTTTGGTATTCGTTATGGTTTTGCCGGATTAGTTGTAGGAGATTTTGTTCCACTGACAGAGGCGGATGTTGATCATACGATTAATCACGGCGGCACATTTTTGTATAGTGCTCGTTTTCCCGAGTTTGAGCAAAAAGAAGTGCAAGAAAAGGGAGCTGCGCAACTTAGAAAGCACGGGATTGAAACAGTTATCGTAATTGGCGGTGATGGTTCTTATCACGGTGCTTTAGCGTTAACTCGTCTTGGTATTAACTCTGTAGGTTTACCAGGTACTATCGATAATGATATCCCGTATACTGATTATACGATTGGCTATGATTCTGCTTGCCGTACAGGTATGGATGCAATTGATAAGATTCGTGATACAGCTAGTAGCCACCACCGTGTATTCATTGTTAACGTAATGGGTCGCGAATGTGGTGACATTGCTATGCGTGTTGGTTTAGCCAGCGGAGCCGATGCAATTGCTATTCCTGAACGTCCTTACAATATAAAAGAAATTGCAGAAACTCTTAAACGGGGTTTTGCTAATGGTAAGGATAATGGTATCGTAGTAGTGGCCGAAGGTGTTATGAACGCAAATGACTTTAAGAACGAACTCTTGAAGTACGGTGATTTTGATGCCCGTGCCAATATTCTCGGTCATATGCAACGTGGTGGTGCACCAACTGTTGTAGATAGAGTAAATGCCACTAAAATGGGTAACTATGCTGTTAAATTACTTCTCAATGGTAAAGGCGGTTTAGCTGTCGGCATAGAGAACGGCAAACTTAGTACCCATGACATACTTGATCTGTTTGATGGAAAACACCAAAGCGATTATGCACTACTGAATATAAATGATGAAATGACTAAGTAAATTAGTCGATTTTTGGAGAGGATTTTTTAGATAATGAAGAAAACTAAAATTGTTAGTACTTTAGGGCCAGCTTCAAACGATGTTAAAACCATTACAGCTTTAGCTAAAGCTGGTGCAAATGTATTCCGTTTTAACTTCTCACATGGTAATCACCCAGAACACCTTGCTCGTATGAAGATGGTTCGCCAAGTGGAAAAGGATACTGGCTTACTTCTTGGTATCGACCTTGACACTAAAGGTGCTGAGATTAGAACTACCGAACAAGAAGGCGGCAAGTTCACTATTAACACTGGTGATAAGATCCGTGTTGCAATGGGCACCGAAACTAAAGGAAATAAAGATAAGATTTATTCTACCTATGATGGTTTATACGATGATACCCATGTTGGTGGTCATGTATTAATCGATGATGGTTTAGTTGACCTTTTGATTAAGGAAAAGGACGACAAGAACCGTGAATTAATCTGTGAAGCTCAAAATACTGGTGTTATTGGCTCAAGAAAGAGTATTAATGCACCTGGTGTTGAAATTCGTCTCCCAGGTATCACTGAAAAAGATACTGACGATATTAATTTCGGGTTAAAGCATGGCATTAACTTTATTACTGCATCATTTGCACGTAAGGCACAAGATATTTTAGATATCCGTAAGCTTTGTGAAGATGCAGGTGCTGATTACATTAAGATTTTCCCTAAGATTGAATCTCGAGAAGGTATTAACAATGCCGATGAAATCTTACAAGTATCAGATGGTTTGATGGTTGCTCGTGGTGACATGGGTGTTGAAATTCCATTTATCGATGTACCATTTGTACAAAAGAATTTGATCAACAAAGCTAATGCACTTGGTAAACCAGTTATTACTGCTACCCAAATGCTTGATTCAATGCAAGAAAATCCACGTCCAACTCGTGCCGAAGTTTCCGATGTTGCTAATTCTGTTCTTGATGGTACTGATGCAACTATGCTTTCTGGTGAATCAGCAAATGGTTTGTACCCAGTTAAAGCAGTTAAGGCTATGGCCGAGATTGATGAACGTACTGAAAAAGAATTGACTAAGCGTAATACTTTATCACTTCAAAGATTCGAAGAATACAAGGGTTCTAACGTAACTGAAGCCATTGGTGAATCTGTTGTACGTACTGCTCAAGAATTAGGTGTTAAGACTATCATTACTGCAACTAACTCAGGTTACACTGCAAGAATGATTTCTAAGTACCGTCCAAACGCAGATATCCTTGCTTTGACATTTGACGAGAAGATTGAACACTCATTAGCAATTGTTTGGGGTGTACAACCTATGTTGACCCAAAAGCCTAAGTCTACTGATGATATGTTCAAGATAGCTGCCAAGGTAGCTAAAGAAAAGGGCTACGTCAAAGATGGTGATCTTGTAATCATCGTAGCTGGTGTTCCAGTTGGTGATTCAGGTACTACTAACTTGATGAAGTTACAAATTATTGGTAGCAAGCTTGCTCAAGGTTTAGGAGTAGGCAATGGCTCTGTTGTTGGTAAGACTGTTGTTGCAAACAGTGCTGAAGAAGCTAATAGCAAGGTTAAGGAAGGCGACATTTTAGTTGCTAAGACCACTGACCCTGACTATATGCCAGCAATCAAGAAGGCATCTGGTATGGTTGTTGAAGCTTCTGGCTTAACTTCCCATGCCGCAGTTGTTGGTTTATCATTAGGTATCCCAGTTGTTGTTGGTGCTACTGACGCAACCCAAAAGATTTCTAACGGTACTACTATTACTGTAGATGCTCACCGTGGTGCTATTTACCAAGGTGAAATTTCAAACCTTTAATTAGTAATTTAACTAATAAAAATAATATCTAGATATTAAAAAATAGTCAGCTTTTTGGCTGGCTATTTTATTTTGCTTAGTTTTCTTTTATACTAGAAGACAGAATATGTAAAATAGGAGAAGTGGGTTATGCTCGGTACAGTCAGAAAAGGTAAAATAATAGATCAGAATAAGAATGCTTACTTTGTGCAGGTAGATGGCATTACTTATGAATTAAAACGCCAGGAAATTACTCAAGATGAAGTTCCCAAAATTGGTGATGAGATTCAGGGGTTCCTGTATGATAATAAACAGCATGATCGTGAAATGACCCAATTTTTGCCGTTTACTCAACCAGATCAATATGGTTGGGGCAAGGTAACTGAAACAAAAGCTGGATTAGGTGTCTTTATTGATATCGGTTTACCAGATAAAGACGTTGTCCTTTCGATTGATGATTTACCTTTAGAAAAGGAACGTTGGCCACGAAGGGATGACCGGCTCTTAGTTCGATTAGAAACTGATGAAAAGGATCGAATTTGGGCAAAATTGGCTGACGAAAGTATTTTTGACCAATTATCTGTTCATTTTCCTAACGATATGGAAAATAAGAATGTCTTTGCGACAGTTTATGCAAGTCGAGAAATTGGTGCTTTTGTGATTACTGATGACTATTATTTAGGTTTTATCCATGAATCACAAATGGTCCGTCCTTTACGTCTAGGGGCACAGCTTAAAAGCCGGGTAATCGGCATAAGTAAATATGGCCGGTTAAATCTAAGCAGTTTACCACGTGCATTTGAAGAAATTGGTGATGATGCACAAATGATAATGATGAGTTTGCGTAGGAAAAATGATAAAACTTTGCCATTTTATGATAAATCCGACGCTCAAGATATTAAGAATTATTTTGGTATCTCTAAGGCAGCTTTTAAGCGTGCCGTCGGCCACCTGTTAAAGTATAAGTATATTACGGAAAATAAAGCTGCCGGTACGATTACTTTAATTAAAGATCCTGATGATGAAAATAAGTGATTTAAAAGGGCAAATTGAGGATTACCTTCGCTATAGTCAAATTGAACGGGGACTCAGTGAAAATACTATTACTGCTTACCGGCAAGATTTATATGAATTCCTTGATTTTATCAAAAAAGAAGGTATGACTTCTTGGCCAACAAAAGCAGTTGATATTGACGCTTTCCTGGCTAGACAACGTGATCTGGATAAGGCAACTAGTTCAATTAGTCGTATGATTTCAAGTTTGCGTAAATTTTATCAGTGGCTAGCACGGCAAGATATTCAAAAGATTAACCCAATGCTAGAGATTGACCCACCTAAAAAAGAACACAGACTCCCAGTTGCTTTAACAGAGGAAGAAGTTACTACTTTGCTTAAGCAACCTGATGTTGATAAAAAATTGGGTTTGCGTGATCGTGCTTTGCTTGAGACCATGTATGCCACAGGAATAAGGGTTAGCGAATTAATTAATCTAAAACTTAAGGACCTGCATGAGGATTTAAAATTAGTTAAGGTATTGGGTAAGGGTTCAAAAGAGCGTTTAATTCCAATTAATGAAGTTGCGTTATCATGGATTAAACGCTATGAAAAAAAAGTTCGGGATCCATTACTTTTACAGAAAAACAAAAGTAGTGAATTCATTTTTCTCAATAATCGTGGAGAGGCGTTAACCAGACAGGCAGTTTGGCAAATTATTAAGCGTTACTGCAAGATGGCTGGAATTGAAAAAGATGTTACGCCCCACACGTTGAGACATACTTTTGCCACTCATTTATTAGAAAACGGAGCTGATTTGCGGGTGGTTCAGGAAATTTTGGGGCACTCAGATATTAGTACCACTCAGATTTATACTAATCTGACACAAAAACATATTTTACAAGTATATAAGAAAACACATCCACGTACGTAGGTGATTTTATGTTAATTGAATGTAAAAATGATAATGAAAAAACAGCAATGGGATTATTATCCTATTTGCCAGATTTTAAGAATTTGAATAATTTAAAAGAAGAGATAAAATTGAACAAAAATAGTTCTGATTTTCAGCTTTATCTTTATCGCAATGGTAATTCTAACTTTATAGGTGTTATTGGAACTCAGAATGATAGCCACTTTGTAATTATTCGTTATATCTCAATGGCACCTGGTTACCGCGAAGAAAAATATGAAACTAAGGCAGTTCAAGAATTAGCTAGTATTTATCCTAAACAGAGAGTAACAGCCGTTCCTGAATACACGTATCTGATTAAGTATTTAGATAAATCTCATGAGCGATAATTTAACTTTAGAATTGCCCAATTTTGAGGGACCATTAGACTTGCTTTTGCATTTAATTAAATCTCAAAAAATTGATATTTATGATATCCCAATAGCTCAAATTACTAGTCAATATCTATCTTATCTAGAACAGATGCAACAGCTTAATTTGCAGATTGCTGGGGAATATTTCGTTATGTCTTCAACTTTATTGCGCATTAAGTCCCAATATTTATTGCCGCAAAATGATTTTGTCGATGAAGATGAACCAGAAGAGGATCCGAGGAATGAATTAGTTCAACAACTGGTTCAGTATTCAGTTTTTAAGAAAATTTCTGCTTATTTTAAGGAAAAGAATAAAAATGCTTCTGTCACCGCTGCCAAAGAGGCAAGTGTGCCCCCAACAAAGCAGGTGCATCCTTTACCTTTAGGGCAGGTCACTTCATCTGAACTGGCCAATACTTTTGTTGTAGTTATGCAAAGGTTAAAATTAAGACAACCTGACGTTGCATCGGTAAACATTAAAGAAACACCGATTACAAAGATGATCACTTATTTAAAAGGACAGGTTGCAAGTAGAAAACGAGTTAGTTTCTTTCAATGTGCCAAGAAAATGCAGAATTTATCAGACTTTATTGGACTTTTTTTGGCTCTGCTGGAATTATGTAAAAATCAAGAAATACACGTACAACAAGCCCGTGCCTTTGGCGACCTGTATTTGGAAGGAATTGGTGTGAATGGCAACTAAAACCGCTGAATTGGAAGCTTTACTTTATGTTGCGGGTGATAATGGCCTCGATTCAACAAGTCTGTGTGAATTATTGCAAATAAGTAGTGCTGCTCTGAGAGAATTATCTAAGGGACTACATGAAAAATTAGAAAAAGACGGTAATTCTGGCTTGCAATTGCTTCATATCAATGATAATTACAAGTTAACCACCAGTCCCAAAGTTAGCAAGGTAATTGAAAATTACTTTCAAAAAGATTTAACTAAAACTTTGAGTCAATCTGCCTTAGAAATTTTATCAATTGTAGCCTATCGGCAACCGATTACTAGGGTAGAAATCGATGATATCCGGGGGGTTAATTCTTCTGGGGCCTTACAAACATTAATCTGGCGTGGCTTAGTCAAGACTAATGGTAAAAAAGAGGCACCAGGGCACCCTAATCTATATGTTACAACCGACTATTTCTTACAGTATTTTGGTTACCAGAGTTTAGCTGATTTACCTGTTATTGAAAATTTTGAAGATGACAGTTTTGATGCTGAAGGACAAGTTGATTTATTTGCTGCGAAGGGTCAATCCGATAAAAATTTATCACAGTCACAAAAGGGAGAAAAATAATGACTTTAGAACGTTTACAGAAAGTAATTGCTGAAGCAGGAATAGCGTCGCGTCGTAAAGCTGAAAAAATGATTACGGCTGGCCGAGTTCGTGTTGATGGCCACGTTGTTACTAAACTGGGTACGAAAGTAGATACTTTTAGCAATATTACTGTTGACAGTGAACCGATTGAACGCGAGAGTTTACACACCTATTTGTTTTATAAACCACGTGGTGTTGTATCAACAGTAAGTGATGATAAGGGTAGAAAAACGGTTGTAGATTATTTTAAAGATATTCCGTACCGTTTGTATCCAATTGGTAGGCTGGATTATGATACTTCAGGTTTGCTCTTGATGACTAATGATGGTGCATTAGCTAATCTGTTAATGCATCCTAAAAATAAAGTGCCAAAAGTTTATGTTGCCAAAATTACGGGTCGCTTAACTCCTGAAGAAATTGATAAATTAAAGCGTGGTGTTGTGTTTGATCACCATAAAAGTGCACCAGCTAAAGTTAAAGTTATTCGTTCGGAAAAACATAAAAATATGCAGATAGTCCAATTAACTATTCATGAGGGGCATTACCACGAGGTGAAGCGAATGTTTAAGGCAGTCGGTCATATGGTCGATAAGTTGTCGCGTGAGCGTTATAGTTTTCTAACCCTGCAATCCCTTACATCTGGACAGTACCGCGAATTATCGCGTGAAGAAGTTGACAGATTAAAGCACGTGGATTAACATAAAATTATAAATTGAATATTAAGTTTGTTGTCTTCATGGCAGGGTGTAAGTCCCGACCGGTGGTGAAAGTCCGCGACCCACGAAAGTGGCTGAATCGATTACGATACCGATAGTTAAAGTCTAGATGAAAGAAGACAGACTAACTAAGAGAAAAGTTAATACTTACTTTTATAGGTCTGTTGCTGAAGCAACAGACCTATTGTTATATGGAGGTAAGTATTTTGGAAAACGCAAAAAGGAATTCTGCTAGTTTAGCTAATATCATTGCTTATGCATTAATTGGAACTATCGCTTTTGTAATAATGAAATTTGAATTTCCAATTATTCCAGGGGTTGGTTTCTTAAAATTTGATTTTTCTGATATCATTATTGTGATTGGAACCATTATTTTTGGAGCAGGTCCCGGTATCTTTATTGCATTTATTAGGATGTTATTAAGTTTGGTATTTAGTGGCTTTGCACTACCGAGTTTAGTGGGGCAAACTGCTGCTTTTCTTGCTTCTTTATCCTTTGCGTTACCTTTTTACTTTGTTACAAGGAACATAAAGGAAAAGAAAAATAAATCACTAAAAGATTATCTGTTGCCCGTAGTAGGTTTGATCATTGGTATTTTAGCCATGACCTTATTATTGGCTTTGATCAATGCCTTTATTTTGACCCCAGTGTATGCCGTAACAGCAGTGCCAAATATGCCTGCAACCAATAGTTACAACGGTTTGTTGCATTTTACTGAAAAAGTATATTTAAGACAATTGTTACATTTGCCATCAATGAAAGCCTATATTTTTGGTATTATAGTTCCTTTTAACTTATTGAAGGGGACAATTAACAGTATCGTTATTTATGTTCTGTTTGCTACGGTTTTAAAAAACATTAAACCATTTGTACGCAAACACTTTAATTTAAAAAATTAGAATATTTTAGTATATTAATGAAGTTGGTTATTAGGGTAACCGGCTTTTTTATTTAATTTTATAATAAGTATGCTAAAATTAAGCAAGTTAAATGAATGGAGGAGATTCTAGATGAATCAGAAACAAGGTCCATACAAGCATTATGAACGACCCACTGAACCTAGAAGTTCTGGTGAACAGTCAAGTTCTAAAGGTTGGATTGCAATAATCACAATTTTAATAATAATTATTATTGCTCTTGTGCCTATAGTTCATCGTTTGGCAGCTGATCAGCAGCCTAATAACCAGGTTACACAATTGCAGACTACCAAAAAAGCTAAAAAAGTACCAAAACATAAAGTTAAGAAAAATAAAAAAGCTAAGAAAAATAAATTAAATAAAACGCAATCAAGTTTAAATAATACTTCATCTATGAAAAAGCAGTACGTTGTTAAAAGTGGAGATACTTTATCTAGCATTGCCTCAAAGCATGGGATGAGTGTAGAAGATTTGGCTAAATTAAATAATCTTAACAGCATGGCAAGAGTTGATGCTGGACAGACACTTAAATTAAAATAAATTTTTAGAAAGGTTAGAGGCTAAAAGGTCTCTTTTTTATTGGAATGCAAGTAGCGATTGATGGTCCTGCATCAGCAGGGAAGAGTACGGTAGCAAAGATTATTGCTAAGAAATTATCTTTTGTATATATTGACACGGGTGCGATGTATCGTGCATGTACGGTGATTGCTCGTGATAATAAGATTGATTATGGCGATGAAGATGCCATTTTAAAAGCAATTGATAAAACCGGAATAGAGTTTAAAGCCGTAAATGGTGAGCAGAAGGTATACGCAGGGAATAAGGATATTTCGTTAGAAATTCGCACGCCTGAGATTTCTGCCAATGTGTCCCAAGTTTCTGCCTTGGCAGGAGTCAGAAAGAAAATGGTTAGTTTGCAAAGGAAAATGGCCGGACAAACAAACGTTATCATGGATGGTCGTGATATTGGTACTACGGTTTTGCCTAATGCAGAAGTTAAAATCTTTTTAGTGGCTTCGGCACATTCACGTGCTCAAAGACGATTGCTTGATCTTAAGCAAAGAGGTATTCATTCTGATAAGACGGTGGATGAAATTGAAAAAGATATAGCTAATAGGGACTATAAAGATTCTCACCGCAAAATATCACCCTTAAAAAAGGCGAGTGATGCAATTAAAATCGACACTACAAATATGACAATTGATCAAGTAGTGGATACAATTTTGAAGAAAATCAAAGAAAAAGCAAAAAAACTTTAAAAAAGAAGCTA
>ENA-UOOM01000660-UOOM01000660.1-fermentation-metagenome-genome-assembly--contig:-NODE-660-length-37758-cov-19.544386_pt1 | contig 37758 bp, 30 predicted proteins | sample MGYA00245781_ERZ724031 | MGnify/ENA primary metagenome ERZ724031 (study PRJEB28704, sample SAMN03018317) | fermentation metagenome | biome: anthropogenic terrestrial biome; feature: soil; material... | reverse complement strand
ACATAATGCCCTCTCGATACTTCAATCCAACCTGTTTCGCCTGTGAATTTAACCCCTTTAGTTAGTTTTTCATCAAACGGTTCTTCGGTCATTATCACTCCATTGGAGTACTTGTATGTCAGGAATTTGGTATCTTGATACCCTGCAGGGATAATTTCCACGGGTCCACTATTATCCATACCCAAACCCCATTGTGCAATATCGAACATGTGAGCACCCCAGTCAGTAGTGAAACCACCACCTAATTCAGAGTACCAGCGCCATGCTCCCCAGAACTGTTCGTTCTGTTCGGGATTCAGAGAAATCGGCGGATTAAGTTGAGCGTTGTAATGAACAAACGCAGACGGACCCAACCACAACGGCCAGTTCAAATCGGCAGGAACAGGTTCTTCCGGAAGGTCATATGGCTTTGGAGGTGCTCCTACATATGCATTTACTTTTGTAATCTTCCCAAGCTTACCTTCCTGTACCATTTTTACAGCGTGTTGGAAATTTGGGTCAGAACGCTGCTGACTTCCAACACCTAAAATTACACCATTGTTGCGAACAGCTTTCACCAGTTCCTGGCCTTCTTTAATGGTGAAAGTCAACGGTTTTTCAAGATATACATTTTTCTTAGCGTTACAAGCTGCAATAGCGATAAATGCATGCCAGTGATCAGGCGTAGCTATAACAACTGCATCTATATCTTCACGTGCAAGTAAATCTTTGTAATTTTCGTATACCTCAAGGGCTACTGCTTTTTGTTGAGTTGCATAATAATCATTTACACGTTTCAAAAAACGTTCTCTTTTAATCCCGTAAACATCGCATCCGGCAACAACTTCAACTCCTTCTATCCCCATATATCCGTTCAAAAGATACATGGCTTGCTGTCCTAATCCAATGAATCCCAATCGGATAACTCCATCATCGACAGGAGTCTCGGCTTTCTTGTTTTTACAAGATGTTACGAATTGTGGAAATACGGCTACGCCTACAGCTCCCATAGCAGCCGTCTTCAAAAATTTTCTTCTTGTTAATTGATTACTCATGACTTTTAGATAATTTTTTAAGTATAACTTTTTTCTTTAAACTCCGCAAATATAACTGATAATTTCAAATATCCGTCCAATAAATATGGAAAAAATACTTTAATAGTGTTCTAATTTTTTTCTATTTAATACTGTCAGTTCTCTTTTGTACAACGAAATGACACCATCATTGATCATTTCACCGATAGTACGTGCCAAAGACGGGCGCTGAACACCAAAATATTCGGCTAATTGTGTTTGGGTACGTTTTAAAAAGAAACTATTCTGGTCGGAAGTAGTGTTTTCAAGAATATATAACGATAATTTTGCACGAAGACTTTTGATGGAAAGCATTTGCACTTTTCCCGACAAAAAAACCGTCATGTTGGAATTAAGCCGCAAAAAGTTTCTCAACAATGTTTCGTTCATCATCATTTCTTTCAAAAAAATGGATTTCGGAATCATGCAAACTACAGATTTGTCCATGGCAATAGCATCAACAGGAAATCTGTGCCGGTCAGAAAAAATAAACGCAGGAGCTAACGGACGAACAGCTTCAATAAACTCTATTTCCACCAGATTTCCCTCGGCAGTGATCATTTCGGTACGCACGATTCCTTCAACCAGCAAGTTCAGAAAAGTGATGGGGTCTCCTTGGCGAACGACATGTTCCCCCTTGTGGAAGGTTCGGATTTCTGATACTGCTCTCGATAAAAAATCTTTAATCACTTCATCGTCGATACCAATAAACAGGGGACAATGAGATATATTAGAATTATACATCTATTCTTTTTTGGAGACCAAAATTAGCTAAATCCTCACAGAAAATCAAAAACGTTCTTATTTTAAATAAAAAAAGTGTCTTGTAACTTCGGTTACAAAAGTTCATAATTCTTCAGAATACCTTTGTATCATTAAATTTTAAACAATCAAAATAAAAAAGAATTATGGATAAAATGTTTTGTTATCAGTGTCAGGAAACTGCAAAAAACGAAGGCTGTACCGTTAAAGGAGTTTGTGGAAAAACCGCCGATGTAGCCAACCTACAGGACTTATTGTTGTTCCTGTGCAAAGGAATTTCGCATTATACCGTTCCGTTGCGAAAATTCGGAATAGAAATTCCGCAGATCAATAAATTTATTACCGACAGCCTGTTCATGACCATCACAAATGCCAATTTCGATAAACGCCGCTTTATCACACGCATATTGATGGCTTACGAAATACGGAATGCTGCAAAAGAACGCCTCGAAAATGCGGGAGGAAAAACAAAAGAAATCACTTTTGACGGTTCCCGCTGGGTGGGAGAAACAGAAGCAGAAATGACAGAAAAATCTTTTGAGGTCGGAATTTTAAGTACTAAAAATGAGGATATCCGCTCGCTTCGCGAACTAACCATTTACGGACTGAAAGGAATGGCTGCTTATGCCGAACACGCGTTAAATCTGGGACACGAAGAAAACAAAATTTACGCTTTTATGCAACGCGCATTGGTTGCTACAACAGACGATTCGCTCTCGGCAGAAGAACTGACTGCATTGGTTCTCGAAACCGGAAAATACGGTGTACAAGTGATGGCACTTTTAGATAAAGCAAACACAACGAGTTACGGGAATCCCGAAATTACGAAAGTGAATTTAGGCGTTCGTAACAATCCGGGAATCTTAATCAGCGGACACGATTTAAAAGACATGGAAGAACTGCTGAAACAAACTGAAAGAACAGGAGTAGATGTATATACGCACAGCGAAATGCTTCCGGCAAACTATTATCCTGCATTCAAGAAATATAGTCACTTCGTGGGTAATTACGGAAGTTCGTGGTGGCACCAGACCGAAGATTTCGAAAACTTCAACGGAGTTATCCTGTTTACGACCAATTGTATTGTTCCGCCCCGCAAATCATCTACTTATACCGATAGAGTTTACACCACAGGTGCATCGGGATTTGAGGGTTTTAAACACATAGCAGACCGAAAGGACGGAAAACCAAAAGATTTTTCGGCAATGATCGAACACGCCAAAAAATGTGCTGCTCCCAAAGAAATTGAAACGGGCGAAATAGTGGGTGGATTTGCACACAATCAGGTGATTGCCCTTGCCGACAAAGTGATTGAGGCAGTAAAATCGGGAGCTATCCGCAAGTTCTTCGTAATGGGCGGATGCGACGGACGTATGAACGGAAGAAATTATTACACAGAATTTGCGCAAAAACTTCCACAAGACACGGTTATCTTAACCGCAGGTTGCGCTAAATATCGCTACAACAAATTACAATTGGGCGATATCAACGGAATACCCCGCGTACTCGATGCCGGACAATGCAACGACAGTTATTCGTTGGTGAAAATTGCACTCGCTCTCAAAGAAGCTTTTGATTTAGACGATTTAAACGACCTACCCATTGCCTACAACATTGCATGGTACGAACAAAAAGCGGTAATCGTACTGTTGGCTCTGCTCTATTTGGGGGTTAAAAATATTCACTTAGGCCCCACACTTCCTGCTTTCCTTTCACCCAACGTGGTAAATGTGCTGGTAAATAATTTTGGAATTTCAGGTATTACAAGCGTAGATGAAGACATGAAACTACTCCTGGAAACACCGGAGTACAAAGAAACGGAACGTTAAAGTGCTTAGAAATAAAAATCACAGTTTAAAAACCGGTTTTCGAAGAGGAAATCGGTTTTTTCACTTTTTTCATTAAAATCCAAAACTGTAACCTAAGTTACAATTTAGTTTCGTTCTAAATAGTATCTTTGCATTTAAAAGATTTCAGATGTCAGATATCAAATGTCAGATATTAGATATCAGACTATAAATAAATAAATAAAACTCTAACGATTATGGCAACTTTTGAACCTACAAAAATTTTCTCTATGGAAGATTCAATCGAATATTCTTCCGGAGGCGTTATCAGTAAACAAGTGTTGAAAAAGCAATCGGGAAACGTAACGTTGTTTTCTTTCGATAAAGATCAGGGGCTGACGGAACACACATCACCTTACGATGCTATGGTACATATGCTGGATGGCGAAGCTGAAATCCGCATCGATGGCAATCCTCATCACCTAAAAAAAGGTGATTGCATTATAATGCCTGCCCATCATCCACATGCGCTGCATGCCATTGAGCCGTTTAAAATGGTATTGACAATGATAAAACAATAATTTATGAGCGAAATAATTAACAATTCATCGCAGCGGAAAGAACTGTTGCGACACCTGCTTCTTCGTTTACATGAAGGAGAAAGTCCTGAATTCTTGCGTCAGCGACTTATCGAAGCACTACGTAATATTCCTTACAACGAAGTGGTGGAAGTTGAACAGGAACTTATCAACAGCAACGCACTTACCGAAGAAGAAATTCTTGATTTTTGCGATCTACATACTGCCGTACTCGATGGCAGTATCGATTTGGAAGGAGCGAAAGCAATTCCGGCCGGACATCCGGTGGATACGTTCAAACAAGAAAATATCGCGTTAAAAAACGAAGTAATAAAAATTGATGATCTGTTCAATAAAGTTTCTGATCTCAACGATAAGCAATTACCGGGATATATTTTACAACTTAGAACCATATTCAATAACTTATCCGATATAGATAAGCATTACAAGCGAAAAGAATATCTGCTTTTCCCTTTTTTGGAAAAACATCTCATTACCGGCCCACCAAAGGTGATGTGGGGCAAACACGACGAGATAAGAGAACTGTTGAAAAACTCTTTCGAAGCATTGGAATCGCCTATTTCGACCACAGAAGAAATGAAATCAATCGTTCAGCTTGTATTGGCTCCCGCAGTCGAGATGCTGGACAGAATGATTATGAAAGAAGAAGAAATTCTCCTCCCCATGGCGATGGATACTTTAACAGAAGATGAATGGTACAAAATTTATCAGGAAACGCCTGAATTCGGCTACTGTCTTTTCGATCCCGAAGATGAGTGGAAACCGGCAGGGGTGAAAGTTGAAAAGCAGGAATATGTTTCTGCCGATGCCATCCGGCTTTCGTCCGGTGCATTTAATATGGCTGAAATAGAAGCACTATTTATTCATTTGCCCATCGATATTACGTTTGTGGATAAAAATGATAAGGTGAGATTTTTCTCTCACAGTCCAAATCGGGTTTTCGAACGCAACCGTTCCATTATCGGACGCGATGTTCGCATGTGTCACCCACCCGGAAGCGTGCACATAGTAGAACAAATTCTTACCGACTTTAAAAGTGGGAAAGAGAACAAAGCTGTTTTCTGGATGTCAAAATTTATGGGAAACCGGTTTATTTACATCGAATATTCAGCCGTCCGCAGTCCCGAAGGAGAATATCTCGGTGTTGTTGAAGTTACGCAGGACGTTACACAGATGCGAAAACTGGAAGGTGACCAGCGCTTGCTTTCGTACGAAAAGAAATAAACGATGCAAATCACTCCCGACACCAAAGTTTCGGAACTGCTGAAAGAGTATCCGCAACTTGAAGACTTGTTGAAACAACATTCTCCCGCTTTTGCCGCTTTAAAAAATCCCGTTCTGAGAAGGACGGTAGCCAAAGTAACCTCGCTACAACAAGCGGCAAAAGTGGGAGGTGTAAATATCGTAGAAATGGTTGACGCACTCAGAAAAGAAGCAGGGCAATCGCCGCTTGGTGACAATTTTTGTCCCGATAGTGAAGATATTCGCATCCCGTTTTCGGAGAAAACTCCCGATAAAATCGTCACACACAGATTAGATGTCCGTCCGATCATCGAAGCCGGTGATCATCCGAAAGATCAAGTACTGGCACTCGCCAATGAACTAAAAGCCGGCGATTGTATGGAGTTTATTTCCTCGTTCCCTCCTACTCCTCTTATCGATTTACTGCAAAAGAAAGGCTATCTCGTGACAATGCTCGCTCCAGATAAAGGGGTAGTGAGAACATTCGTGGAGCGAAAGTAATTTGCGTTTTTTGATGATAATCAAACGTAAATAGAAAAAACATTCGGAATAAATTTTGTATTTTTGTAAGATTCTACTGTTTTTTCTGAAAATTATTATCATGACAACAAGACGTGAATTTATCAAAAAAACCGCAATCGGTACAACATTGGTATCCATAGGCGGTGCCTTACCGGGTTTCAGCGCCAAAAGTTATAAAAACATCATCGGGGCCAACGATAAAATTCGTGTAGGTGCCATTGGAGTGAATGCACGCGGAAACGCTCTTGCAGAAGGTTTCGCCAAGGAAGACGGATGTGAGGTTGCCTACGTATGCGACGTAGACAGACGTGCCATGGAAAAATGCATGGCTAATGTAAGTAAAATTGCCAGCAATACTCCCAGGGGAGAAAAAGATATCCGTCGTTTGCTCGAAATAAAAGATATGGACGCTGTTCTTATTGCTACTCCCGAGCATTGGCACGCACCCGCAGCGCTTATGGCAATGAAAGCAGGAAAACACGTTTATCTGGAAAAACCGACAGGACACAATCCCGCAGAAAACGAGATATTAATCGAAGCTGTAAAAAAATACAATCGGGTTGCTGCAACCGGTATGCAGCGTCGTTCATGGCCGAATGTAGTGAATGCGATAAAGGAAGTTCAGAACGGTGCAATCGGAAACGTTTATTTTGGAAAAGCTTGGTACACGAATAATCGTGCTTCTATCGGAACAGGTAAAGTGATCCCTGTTCCTGAATGGTTGGATTGGGAATTATGGCAAGGTCCCGCTCCCCGTGTTCGTAATTACAAGGACAACGTTGTTCATTATAACTGGCACTGGTTTTACGATTGGGGAACAGGAGAATCAGGCAATAATGCCGTGCATTTTATCGATGTTCTTCGTTGGGGAATGGGTGTCCTCTATCCCACCGAAGTAAACTCCACAGGTGGAAGGTTCTGCTATAAAGATGACTGGCAATTCCCCGATACACAGGTAATCAACTTCAAATTCGGAAACGACAAAATGATTTCGTGGGAAGGCAGAAGCTGTAACGGTAAATCCATCGAAAATACAACAGCCGGAGCGGCATTTTATGGAGAAAAAGGCACAGTTGTCATAGCAGGTGGCAACGATTATAAAATATATGACTTGAAAAGTCAGTTGGTAAAAGAAGTTACCAGCGATCTGAAATTTATTCAGGGTGACATCCGCAATCCGTCTGAAAAATTAGATGCTTTCCATTTTTCGAATTTTCTTGACGCAATTAGAAAAAGTATACCACTAAATGCTGATATAAATGTGGGTGCAATTAGCACAACACTGGCTCTGCTAGGGAATATCTCTCAACGAACAAAAAGTACGTTACAAACTAATCCCGCAAACGGACATATTTTTAAAAACAAAGCAGCATCCAAACTTTGGAGTCGTGAGTACGAGAAGGGTTGGGAAATGAAATTGTAAAAAGAAATTAGTTAACTCTTCAAAGCCCAATCGAAAAAATTATAAATAACCTCATTCGATTCCGGGTTCGGGTCGTATAAAGGTCTGTTCGTCATTGCAACCCTATTTTTGAAACCCAGCAATTTGTTAACTATAATTGAGTGGTAAAGCGGAATCCATCTTTCAACCGGGTCAGACGAACCTCCGGAAACAAGAAACGGGCGGGGTGCCATAAGCGCGTGAAGTTCGTGTAAATCATATCCTCTTTTTCGCAATTCTGGATATGCACCCTTAGAATTCGCTCCTGTTTTGCTCCATGCATTTGTCCAAGGCGGAGGATAATATCCTAAATACCATGGTTCCCAATAATTTATTGCGGGACCTTTTGTTTCATCAAACACGATGCCGGGTCAACCCACACCGCACAAGAAAAATTTATCGTAAAGACACGAGGCGAACATTGCCCACTTTCCACCATAGGAATGTACATCTTCCACTTCAGCCAATACCTCCCACGCATTGGCAGCAGCGTAGGCAAGAGCCGATAAAGGTTGCAATGTAGCCATTTTCAACATTCGGATAATAGAGCGAAAATGTTCTGTCTTTCGTAGTTTTAGTTGTACCTAATGAAAGAGTTACGAAACCACGTTTTGTTAATTGATAAGCAAAATCACGACGAGGATTTTCGCCAATTCCGATGGCTGTTTCAGGTTCATAAAAAACAGTAATAACTGCCGGTTTTTTGCCTTCTTTATTGGGAATCAATAAATAACCTTCGGTTTGCTCGTTGGGAGTCCAGTAAAAACGAACTTTATGTTGAGTAAAGTTCTCGCGTTGCTGTGTATCGATTATTTCCAGTTTTTGATCTTTCATTATTGGAGGCCACTTACCCAGCATGTTCATCCAATGTTCCCTAATTTCCAGTCGTCTTTTTTGCCAATCATGTTTTGTTTTTACTGAATCTCCATTGTAAAACAAGAGAGGTGAACGATAATCTCCGTATTGATTTTTGAATTCTTGAGGCGGAGTAAAATATGGTTTTATTTTACTCCATTTATCATTCTTCTTTGTGTAATACTAGTAAAAAGATTGTCCAAGGACACTTTGAGAGCCCATAAGGAAGATGAATACAATTAAATTTATAATAATCACTTTCATTTACAATTCTTTCTCCTTTAAGTACTACACTTAAATTATCCTTATCTCAATTTTCTGATCAATTTCTGGGCATCCTTTACTCCTTTGCGGTAAGTCTCGTTCATCGAAATAATTTTTCCGCCTTTTCGGCCGCTTTCGTTCGATGCTTCCATGAAAGTAAAAATCTCGATAGTTTCTTTTTCAGAAACCGGTACCACGCGCGTTCTGAAAAAATTGAGAATCTCACTCAAAAGCGATTCGTATCCTTCGTATGTACCAACCAGAACAATGCCACTGGTTGTAAAAGCCGTACCACCGTAACCCGATTTTCCCTGCTGAATTCCACGAAATGTCCCAATCCGGCCATCAGCCCACTTTCCCACTACAACATCGGTACTGTCCGCCGACATACGATTGACTGATACGCAACCCGTACCCATTACCGTAAACAATGTTTCTACCCCATGGATCCCATACCATCCGAAATCGGGATGCGAAGGTTCGCTGGTGGCGGGAGAATAACAATCGGCTCCGATTACGCGTCCTAATTCTCCATTGCGCAATTTTTGGGCTTGCTTAACAAACCGCAATGCCGATGAAGTAAAAATAGGCACATTGTATTTTTTTGATAACTCGAAAATGGCAATTGTCTGGGCCAATGATGCGCCGATTGGCTTATCGATGAACATGATTTTACCCGATTTAAAAACCTCGTTTGCCTGCTCCAGATGCAGATTCCCATCGTTCGTTTCGAGCAAGACACAATCCACTTTCTTCAGCAATTCGGCAATGGACGGAACAATCTCAACACCCAATTCTTCTACTTGTTTCGTATACCCTGGAATTCTGTCGAAACTCGATTTAATCGTTTTGGAACCATAAGGATATGCAGCTACAATCCGAAAATCCTTAAACTCTTCTTTCTTATCCTCTCCGTTCAAAAATTTTGTAAAAGCGGTAGAATGAGAGGTATCCAAACCTATAATCCCAATTTTAACTTGCCCCATAGCAAGGTTGAAAACCCCGGTCAACAGGAAAAAAATCAACAAAAAAGTAATTCTTGTATTCATAATCGGTCATTTTTATTTTAAAAGTGATGCACTCTCTTTGTCGAGATAGAGAATGGCATTTTCTTTGGTTCGTAAAATAGTTGCAGGACATTCTTCGCTAACATCGCCGTTTAATGTTCTATATACCGCTTCGGCTTTATTGGACGCCGGAACCATGCAAAACATATAATCGGCTTTCAACAGTGCAGAAATTGTCAGCGTTATGGCGTGTGTTGGCACCAGATTTAATCTGTCAAAAAGTTTTTCGTTTACCTGTTGTTGACGACAAGCAAGTTCTAATTCCACAACCTTCACTAGTTTGGGATCATTAAAATTTGCTACCGGGGGATCATTGAACGCTATATGTCCATTTTCCCCGATTCCCAGACATACAATATCCACCGGATATTTCGCCAACAACTCCGAGTATCGGCTACATTCCGATTCAACATCAGAAGATTGTCCGTTTATGTAGTGGACACTTTTAAAAGGAACTTTTCCGAAAATACGTTCTTTCAGAAAATTACCGAATCCTTGCGGAGCTTCTTCCTCCAAACCGATGTATTCATCCATATGAAAAGCGTTGATACGTTGCCATGGAATCGAACCGTCTGTAATCAGAGCTTTCATAAAGTCGCTCTGCGAAGGCGCAGCAGCAAAAATCATGTTGATTTCATCTTTAATATCCAATAATTTACGGATAACTTCCGACACTTCGCGTGCAGCGTCTTCCCCCATCATTTTTCGGATTGGATAGACTTTCACAACTAATTTATCTTTTGTGAATTCTGCATTGGTTGCTTTAACTTCTGAAAATGACATTTCCTTCTGATATTGTGTGTGATACTTGTATATTTTCATCAAAAATGGTGATATCGGCATCTTTTCCTTCGGCAATGCTTCCTTTCGATGCATCGATCTTCATGATCTTTGCCGGAGTCAACGTCATCATTTTGATGGTTTCCAGCAACGACACATTGGCCAGATTCATCATTGTGCGCACCAACCTGTCAGCGGTTGCCACACTTCCGGCAAAAGCCGTACGATCTGGCAGTTTTGCTACTCCGTCCTCGATAATTACCTCTTGTCCTTTTTCCAAACTTCCTAAAATAGATTTTCCATCCGGCATTCCTGCTCCCCGCATAGAATCGGTACATAAAGCTGTTTTATCAGGGCCTTTAAATTTATAAACAAATTGCAAGAGGGACTTTGGAAGATGAACTCCATCAGCGATTATTTCAACTGTCATATCATCAATCAGATAAGCAGCTTCAATTACACCCGCATACCTGAAAGCATTCTTTCGAGTGATAGTTGACATAGCAGAGTAAAGATGTGTACTGTGTGTAAAACCCGCTTCAAAAGCCTCCAACACTTCTTCATAAATTGCATCGCTATGTGCAATAGATGGAAGGATGTTTTTAGATGTCAGGATTTTTCCGAAATCAAAAGCACCCGGAAGTTCCGGTGCCAGGCTCCATCTTACGATATCGTCCGATTCTGCAAGAATTTTGTTGTATTCTTTTGGTTCGGGATTCCTGAGATACTTAGGATCTTGCGCCCCGCGCTGATTGTATGCAAAATAAGGCCCTTCTAAATGCAGGCCAAGGAATTTTGCACCTTTTGTATTCCTTTTTACTGCTTCCCTGTACACCGAAAAAGTTTTCATCAACTCATCGAACGTACTTGTCAGCGTAGTAGGTAGCAACAATGTCGTTCCGTACCGGGCATGAGTTTCCGCTGCTCCCAGATACGCTTCTATGGTTCCATCCATAAAATCGTGGCCACCACCACCGTGAGTATGAATGTCGATAAACCCCGGCGATACGTATTTTCCTCTGGCATCAATGATTTCATCGCTTTCGGAAAAAGAGAAATCACTTTTAAGGCATACGCGTTCAATAACTCCGTTATTGCAAATTACCACATGGTCATCGAGATACGAATCCGGAAGAATAATTCGGCCATTTGTTATAATTAATTTACCCATTTTGTAATGCAGTTTCTCGTTTCCAGTAATTTATTTTATGCCCTAAAAATGCGAACCAACCCAAATAAACAAAACAAGGGATCAATACCCAGTATCCGAGCCTTAAACCATAGACCTCGGCTAATGCCCCATAGACAATGGGCAAAATAGCATTTCCGCTTAAACCCATTATCAACAAAGAAGAGCCGGTTTTGGTGAGTTTTCCTAAATTCCGTATAGACAGGGGCCAAATTCCGGCATAAATTAAAGCATTTGGAAACCCGATTGATGCTAAAAACCATATTGATATATTGGCTGTGTGTCCAAAAAGAGTGACGGTTTGATCGGCAAAAATAACACCAAAGGACAAGATCAAACCTAAAACTGTACAAATTCTGAGCGCGGTTTTCTGAGAAATAAATTTCGGAATCAATATTATTCCTAAAATATATCCGATAATGGTACAGGTCAGTGTGTATGATGGGAAAAACCGGGCATCTATCAAATTAATTCCCATTGAATCAGCATAGTTTATTATTGTATCAATAGCTATTACCTGCGTTCCCACGTGAAGAAATATGGCCAATGCACCGAAAATAAGATACGGATAATCCAGCAATATTTTCTTCGATTTTTGGTGATTTGTTTGTTGTTCAGCCGATGAACTATCTTCCGGCTCCACTTCCGGTAAAACCGAATAGCGTATCGCTATACCGACTATAATCAAAAGACCTGCAAGAATAGCATATGGCACGATAACCCTACGAATCAATTCGTCAAGCATAGCGTTCTTTTCCAGCACGGTTAGAGTTCCCGATTCCAATAAATTAAATATATCTGTATCTGTAGCTCTGAGAACAACAGCTGCAAAAATCAATGGGGCTAAAATCCCTGCAGATTTATTAAAAATGCCCATTATACTCATTCGTTGCGCTGCACTTTCTATCGGACCAACAATGGTAACATAAGGGTTGGCAGCGGTTTGCAAAATAGCCAGCCCTGTTCCGATACAATATAACCCAACAAGAAAAACCCAATATTGTCTGGTTAAGGCTGCAGGAATAAATATAAACGCCCCCAACGCCATAAACGAAAATCCATACATTATCCCCAGCTTGTAACCCACTTTGTTCAGGAGTAAACCTGATGGGATTGCCATAACAAAATAGGCAATATAAAATGCGAAGGCTACAAAATAAGATTGGAAATGTGTGAGTTCCAATGCTATTCTGAAATAAGGAATAAGAATGGCATTTACCCACGATACCAGGCCGAAAACGAAATACATAACGGCTAAAATGATCAGGGAAATGTAGAATGTTTTTTTTCCGGAAGCTCTGTCGGTTAGTTGATTCATGTTATTTAAGTTGTTTTAGGCAGCTGCTTGAACAAAATTAAGTGAAAAATATGATGTTTTATACTAAAAACGCAAAAGTATTTTCAAAAAACGTTATTGCCAACTGAAAGTGCTGAATTTCTGCATGTATTCCCTGGGTGTGAAACTTTTGAAACCCAGTGAATTATTTTTGCAATCGATAAAACACGACTCTAAGCAAGATCAAACAAAGATTGATCCGTAGTTAACAATTGAATGAGCAAATTATTCTATTCTACAGTTCAAAATGAACTGATAAATAGATATATTATTTCATTTTTAAATTTCACTTCCAGATTTCAACAGGATAAAGGTACAAGTTTAGTTAAAGATTCATTATTTATTTCGGATACAAAAATATACTCATTGGATATATTGTATTTCTCCGCTGATTGACATAATTTGAAACGTAACGGTCTAATGATAATATCGAAAGATTCTTAACGTTGCCATTTGCAGATTATTTGCAGACAAATATAACATAATAACCAATAATGACCCTAAATATTTCTATTTATTTAAAATTTGCAGAATGATTTTATCAATAAAAAAAGTTCTGATAATCTTCTTGTTACAGTTGATAATCAGAACCTTGATTTCAGTCGGGATGACTAGATTCGAACTAGCGACCACTCGCCCCCCAGACGAGTACTCTAAACCGGACTGAGCTACATCCCGAAAAAGTGAATGCAAAGGTACTTTATATTTTTAAATCTGCAAAATTTATCTTAACTAAACATTTTCTGTACGCTTAACTTTGTCTGTTAGATTTTTATTTGTTAATTTGCATTTTTAAACCCAATAAAATAGAGTAAATGACCTTTACAGCACAACAAATTGCCGACTTTCTAAAGGGAGAGATTATAGGGAACCCGAACGTAGAAGTCGATAATTTTGCAAAAATTGAAGAGGGAAAACCACGAACCATTGCTTTTCTTTCCAACCCGAAATATACTCAATATATTTACGAAACCAAAGCCGATATAGTTTTGGTAAATAACGATTTCGTTGCAGACAAGCCTATTTCAGCAACCCTTATAAAAGTGCCCGATGCTTACGCTGCACTGGCAACTTTGTTGGATATGGTGAACAGTTTAAATCCGAGAAAAACAGGAATCGAAGAAATGTCGTTTGTTTCTCCAACAGCAAAGCTTGGCGATAATGTTTACGTTGGGGCATTTGCCTATATCGGAGAAAACGTAAAGATCGGAGAAAACGTAAAAATTTATCCTCAGGCATATATCGGTGAAAATGCAAAGATCGGAAATAACGTTACCATTCATGCCGGAGTGAAAATTTACCACAATTGCGTAATAGGTGACAATTGTATTCTGCACTCAGGCGTTGTTATTGGCGCAGACGGTTTTGGTTATAGCCAGCAAGAAGGGATCTATCACAAAATTCAACAAATCGGAAACGTTGTGTTGGAGGAGAATGTGGAGGTAGGGGCCAACACCACCATCGACAGGGCAGTGCTGGGTTCGACCATTATCCGAAAAGGAGTGAAACTCGACAACTTGATACAAATTGCGCACAACTGCGATATCGGTCAGCATACAGTGATGGCCGCTCAGGTTGGAGTTGCAGGATCTACAAAAATTGGAGAAAGTTGTGTATTTGGGGGTCAGGTTGGAATTGGCGGACACATAACCATCGGCAGCAAATCGCAGATCGGTGCACAATCGGGTATAATAAGTAATACAGCTGAGAACTCAGCAGTTATGGGATCACCTGCCTATCCAATCAAAAATTACTTCAAATCAAGCATCATTATCCCGAAACTCCCCGATATGTATCGTCAAATCAATGCGCTGGAAAAAGAGATTAACGAGCTCAAAAAGCAACTTTCCAAAGAATAATCCGTGGTTTTTACTAAAAAAAACCTAAAGGAACCACTACATCAGCATTTTTAATGGCAAATGGTTGTATATTTGCCAGATTATCTCTATTTAAATTAATTCAGAAATAAGGTGAAACAGAAAACATTAAAAGACAGCTTTACGCTAAAAGGTCAAGGACTTCATACCGGTTATAAGATAGAAATAACTTTTAACCCCGCTCCCGTAGATTTTGGATATAAAATAAAACGTGTCGATCTGGAAGATCAACCCATTATTGAAGCGCTTGCCGAAAATGTTGTCAACACAAAACGAGGAACCGTTTTGGGTATTGACAATGCCACCGTTAGTACCGTTGAGCACGGACTTGCCTCGCTTTACGCCCTGGGAATAGACAATTGTCTCATTGAAGTAAACGCGCCTGAATTTCCTATTTTAGACGGAAGTTCCATAGAATACGTACAGGCCATTGAAAAGGTGGGAATAGTGGAACAAGAAAAGGATAAGGACTTTTTTATAGTTCGCAAAAAGATAGAAGTTTTCGATCCTGAAACCGGATCAAAGATTATTCTTTTACCAGATAATTGCTTTAGCATCAACTCAAACATAGAATTCGAATCGCAATACATTCCAAACCAGTATGCTTCACTCGAATGTCTGGAAAACTTCAGTACAGAAATTGCTCCGGCACGTACTTTCGTCTTCGTTCGTGAACTACAGAAGCTTCGTGAAGTAGGATTAATAAAAGGAGGAAATCTGGACAATGCCATTGTTATCTACGAACGAAAGCTTCCACAAAACGAGTTGGATGAGATAGCCGATGCTTTAAACGTACCGCGCGTAGATGCCAATCAGCTGGGATATCTCAATCGTCGTAAACTATCATTTCCCAATGAACCTGCACGTCATAAACTTCTCGACATCATCGGCGATATGTCTTTGGCAGGCAAACCAATAAAAGGAAGAATTATTGCTACGCGGCCCGGACATAAGATCAACAACCAAATGGCAAGACTGATCCGTAAAGAAATAAAAAATAAAAATCTGGTGCCGTTTTATGATCCCAATCTCGAACCGCTGATGGATATCAACCGTGTTAAACAATTGCTGCCGCACCGTTACCCGTTCCTGATGGTAGATAAGGTTATTGAGCAAACTAATGAGTACATAGTTGGTGTAAAAAATATAACCAACGATGAACCTTATTTTGTCGGCCATTTCCCTGAAGAACCGGTTATGCCCGGTGTTTTACAGGTAGAAGCGATGGCTCAGACCGGTGGTCTGCTGGTACTTTCGGGGCTTGATGAGCCTGAAAGATATTCCACTTATTTTCTAAAAATCGACAACGTGAAGTTTCGCAGTAAAGTAGTTCCCGGCGATACCATTATTTTTAAAGTGGAGATGACGTCTGAAGTTCGTCGTGGGATTGCAACCATGCGCGGGCTTGCTTTTGTAGGCGACAAAATTGTTTCGGAAGCTGATTTTACCGCCCAAATAATTAAAAATAAATAATCTATCACTCAAGTTCTTATGAGTAATATATCTACCCTGGCATTTGTTCATCCCGAAGCCAAACTAGGAAAAGAAGTTATTGTGGAACCTTTTGCGTATATCGACCAGAATGTTGAGATTGGCGACGGATCACGTATTATGACAAGTGCAACTGTCTTAACAGGAGCTCGAATTGGAGAAAAATGCACTGTTTTTCCGCACGCCACTATTTCTGCCATTCCGCAAGACCTCAAATTCAAAGGCGAAGACTCCCTGGCCATTATCGGTGACAGAACTACCATCCGCGAATGCGTTACCGTGAATAGGGGAACGGCATCACGTGGACATACTATTGTCGGAAATGATTGCCTTCTGATGGCTTACAGCCACGTGGCGCACGATTGTGTATTGAAAGATTTTGTCATTCTGGGAAATGCAACACAACTTGCCGGCGAAGTGGAAATCGATGATTATGCTATTCTCAGCGGCGGCACGCTTGTGCATCAGTTTTCACGGATCGGGGCCCACACAATAATTCAGGGCGGCTCAAAAGTTCCGAAAGATATTCCACCTTATACCATGGTCGGCCGCGAACCGCTCACATACGTTGGTCTGAATTTTGTGGGATTGCGCCGCAGGGGTTTCTCAGGCGAAAAGATCAATTCGATACAGGACGTTTACAGATATCTGTATCAGGCCGGTTACAACACCACTCAGGCACTGGAAAGAATTGAGAATGAACTGCCTGAATCTGCTGAAAGAAATCATATTATTGAATTTGTCAAAAGTTCTTCACGCGGCATTGTACGCGGAAATATGGAAGGATAAAACTGATGAATCGCGTTGTTTTCCCCGCTGAATGGTATCCGCAAAGTGGTGTGCTAATTACCTGGCCCCATGCCAATACCGATTGGTTCGATATTCTGGAAGAAGTAACACAGTGCTACGTAACGTTTTCAAAAGAGATTTTGAAACGTCAAAAGTTAATGGTTGTCTGTCCCGAAGAAGACGAAGTTGTTAAACACTTCACAAAAGAGGAACAAAAAAATCTTATTATTTCCGAACAGAAAAGTAACGATACATGGTCGCGCGATCACGGTCCGATATCGGTTTTTGTAAATGGGAAACCTACCCTACTTGATTTCGGGTTCAACGGCTGGGGATTAAAATTCGCCGCCAATCACGATAATCAAATCACACAACATCTTTTCAAACAGGAAGAGTTTAAACCCGGAGTTCAGTACGATAGCAAACTCAATTTTATACTGGAAGGCGGATCGATAGAATCGGACGGAAACGGCACACTGCTCACTACATCACAATGCCTGCTTGCTCCCAATCGTAATCAGCCGATGACGCATGTTGAAATTGACGAATCCCTGAAAACATCGTTAGGCGTCGACAGAATTTTGTGGCTTAACCACGGCTATTTAGCCGGTGATGATACCGACAGCCACATTGATACTCTTGCCCGATTCTGCGATAAAAGCACCATTGCTTATGTAAAATGCGATGACGAAACCGACGAACATTTCGATGAACTGAAACTGATGGAAAACGAACTCAAATCGTTTAAGACTTCTGAAGGAAAACTCTATCGGTTAATTCCGCTGCCGATGGCAGATGCTGTATACCACGATGGTTACCGCCTTCCTGCCACTTATGCCAATTTTCTGATTATCAACGGCGCGGTGCTTATGCCTTTTTATCATTCGCCGAAAGACGAAGAAGCGAAAAAACAGTTGCAAAAAGCTTTTCCCCATCAAGAAATTATCGGTATCGATTGCCGTCCGCTCATTAAACAACACGGTTCGCTGCATTGCGTTACCATGCAATTGCCAAAAGGATTTCTGTAATTTGGGAATAGCGATTTCGGATTTGGGATATTAATAAAAACTTCGTATTTTTAACCCACAATGTCATTGTCATGGTTCTTGACTCTTGGCTCTAAAATCTCACAAAAAATGAAAATAGGAATTATTCAACAAGCTAATACAGCTGATATACAAGATAATATTTCACGATTGCAATCCAAAATCCGTGAATTGGCGGCACAGGGGGCAGAACTTATTGTGTTGCAGGAATTACACAACGGATTGTATTTTTGCCAGACGGAGCATCCCGATATTTTCGATCAGGCCGAAACCATTCCAGGCCCATCCACCGAATTGTTTGGCCAACTGGCCAAAGAACTGGGCGTGGTTATTGTGTTGTCGCTTTTCGAGAAACGCGCTGCGGGATTGTATCACAATACCGCCGTGGTACTGGAAAAAGACGGTTCGCTGATTGGTAAATACCGCAAAATGCACATCCCCGACGACCCCGCATATTACGAGAAATTCTACTTCACGCCCGGCGATTTGGGATTTCACCCCATCGAAACATCGGTTGGCAAACTGGGCGTTTTGGTGTGCTGGGACCAGTGGTATCCCGAAGCTGCGCGAATGATGGCGCTGGCCGGCGCCGAAATGTTGATTTATCCCACCGCCATCGGCTACGAATCGTCGGATAACGACGACGAAAAAAACCGCCAGCGCGAAGCGTGGATTACCGTTCAGCGCGGGCACGCCGTGGCAAACGGACTTCCGGTAATTGCAGTAAACCGAACAGGATTCGAACCCGATCAGTCGGGACAGACCAACGGCATTACGTTTTGGGGAAACAGTTTCGTTTGCGGGCCGCAGGGAGAATTTCTGTATCAGACCGGGGAAGGCGAAACCACCCAAATTATAGAAATCGATAAAACACGTACCGAAAATGTTCGCCGCTGGTGGCCGTTCCTGCGCGACAGGCGAATCGATGAATACGGTGAATTGACGAAAAGGTTTAGGGATTAACTAAAAAATCAATTTTTATGTCTAAAAATCAATTATCACAGCAACAATTCAACGAACTTCTCAACACATTACAATCCCGCTTCGAAAATAATCCGCAGCGCCACAAAAACATTCAATGGGAAGATGTTCAAGCAAAACTTGAGAAAAATCCCGATAAATTGTGGTCACTCAGTGAAATGGAACGAACGGGCGGCGAACCCGACGTTATCGGTTTCGATGCGAAAAGCGGCGAATATATTTTCTGCGATTGCTCGCCCGAAAGCCCCAAAGGCCGCCGCAGCATTTGCTATGATCGCGAAGGACTGGAATCGAGAAAAGAGTTCAAACCCGAAAATAACGCGGTGGATATGGCCAAAGAAATGGGTATAGAGTTACTTACCGAAGAAGAATACCTGGAATTGCAGAAACTTGACGATTTCGACTTAAAATCTACCAGCTGGATTAAAACTCCGTCGGAAATCAGAAAACTGGGTGACGGATATTTTTGCAACAAACGTCACAATCGGGTTTATATATACTACAACGGTGCACAATCGTACTATTCATCGCGTGCTTTCCGTGGATTACTCAGGGTGTAAATTTTCCAACAGACACAAAAAAGCAAACGGCTCCGCGATTGTATTCCGCGCGAGCCGTTTTATTTGATAACCTGAAAACTAAATATATCGTTAACTTAGTTTTTTGTCGAGATTTCGCTTCAATGCCGCCAGAAAATCCTGCGTGTTCAGGTATTTCCCTTTCACATCATCGCCGTAAACCAGCAACGCCAGGTCTTTGGTCATTTCTCCGCCTTCAACGGTTTCGATGCATACCTGCTCCAGTTTTTCGCAAAAATCGATAAGTTCGTGATTATTGTCCAGCTTTCCCCGATGCATCAAACCTTGCGTCCAGGCAAAAATGGAAGCGATGGGATTTGTACTGGTTTCTTTTCCCTGCTGATGCTGACGATAATGACGCGTTACCGTTCCGTGTGCCGCTTCGGCTTCCACCGTTTTGCCGTCGGGCGTTACCAGAACCGACGACATCATGCCCAGCGAACCGAATCCCTGCGCCACTGTGTCTGACTGCACATCGCCGTCGTAATTTTTGCACGCCCACACGAAACCGCCGTTCCACTTCATGGCCGATGCCACCATATCGTCAATCAAACGGTGTTCGTAGGCAATTCCGGCTTCCTTGAACAGGGTTTCAAATTCTTTTTCGTACACTTTCTGAAAAATATCCTTGAAACGTCCGTCATAAGCTTTCAAAATGGTATTTTTGGTAGACATATAGAGCGGATATTTTTTGGTCAGCGCCATTTGAAACGACGAACGGGCAAATCCGTAAATCGATTCATCGGTATTGAACATCGCCATAGCCACACCATCGCCTTTGAAATCGTAAACCTCCCACTCCTGCACCTCGCCGTTTTCGGCTGTGAAAGTCAGTTTCAGCTTGCCTTTACCTTTGATTACTTTATCGGTAGCACGGTACTGGTCTCCAAAAGCGTGACGCCCGATAATAATCGGTTGCGTCCAGCCCTGCACGTAACGGGGAACGTTGGAGCAGATGATCGGCTCGCGGAAAACTGTTCCACCAACTATGTTTCGAATAGTCCCGTTAGGCGATCTCCACATGTGCTTCAGTCCGAATTCCTTTACCCGTGCTTCATCGGGAGTGATGGTTGCGCACTTGATGCCCACGTTATACTTTTTGATGGCTTCCGCCGCATCGATAGTAATCTGGTCGTTGGTAGCATCGCGATTTTGAATGCTCAAATCGTAATATTTTATATCTACATCGAGATACGGCAAAATCAATTGTTCCTTGATGAACGACCAAATTATCTTGGTCATTTCATCACCGTCGATCTCAACAACGGGATTTTGTACTTTTATTTTCGACATCTTCTTACCTATCTTTCATCGGGATAAAATCCTGCAACGGACGGACATTTTTGTAAGCAGGACGAATGATTCGCTTGCTGGAGAAATTCATTTCCTCTATGCGGTGTGCTGTCCAGCCCACAATACGCGCCATGGCAAAAATCGGCGTGAAAACTTCTTCGGGAAGTCCGATAGCATCATACACAAAACCAGAATAATAATCCACGTTGATACACGTACGTTGTTTGGCACCCTGTTTTTTAAAATCGAGGAATACCTCTACCCCACGCTCTTCTATGAGCTCCATAAAGGCAAACTCGTCCTCGCGTCCTTTTTCCTTTGCCAGGTCGCGTGCCATTTCCTTAAGCAGTCCTGCACGCGGGTCGCTGATGGTATAAACGGCGTGTCCGATACCGTAAATAAGCCCTGTTTTGTCGTACGCTTCCTTCTTCAGCACTTTGGTAAGGTAAGCATCAATTTCTGCAACATCTTTCCAGTCTTTTATATTTTCTTTCATATCCGCAAGCATACCGTTTACTTTCACGTTGGCACCACCGTGAAGCGGGCCTTTGAGCGATCCGATACCGGCTGCAATGGCAGAATATGTATCGGTTTCGGTAGAACTTGTAACGCGTACCGAGAAAGTAGAGTTGTTACCTCCACCGTGATCGGCGTGCAGGATAAGAGCAAGGTCAAGGATTTTAACGTCCAGTTCGGTATATTTTCCGGGGCCTTTCATCATGTAAAGGAAGTTTTCGGCAACCGAAAAGTTTTCAAAAGGATGACGCACATGCAATGAGCGTCCATAATCGGCGTGACGCAACACCTGGTAGGCCAGCGCAACAATGCTCGGGAATTTTGCTATCAGATTGATGGATTGATGGATTAAATTATCGGGAGAAATGTCATCCGGATTCTTATCGTACGTGTAAAGTTCGAGTACACTTCGTGCCAGAATATTCATAATGTTCTTCCCTTGCAGCGATAAAATATTCATCGTTGCCGTATGATTAAGCGGCATGGTTTGTGCCAACAGCTTAGAAAAAGCATCTAGATTTTCTTTATTGGGCAGTTTTCCTGATAAAAGCAGGTAAGCCGTTTCTTCAAATCCGAGACGGTTATCCGCCTGAAGACCATGTACCAGCGCTTCCACATCGATACCGCGATAAAACAGTTTGCCGGGAATAGGTTTCAGGGTTCCGTCTTCCTGACGTTCGTAGCCAACTACGTCGCCCACACGGGTAAGACCTGCAAGCACACCGGAGTGATCTTCGTTACGAAGTCCGCGCTTCACACCCATTTTAGTAAAAAGTTCCTTATCGATATTACTCGTTACCGCAATTGAGTCTGATAACACTTTAATTAATTGTTTGTTATCCATTGTTGTATATAATTTTTTTTATTAGTTCCAGAGTGATTGGGTGTTTTCTATTATTGTAACAGTGTTTTATATCTTTTTGTTTTAACAAATTACTGCTTAAAGTGAATTAATTACTTCCGATGCAAACTCAGATGTAGACAATGCTTTACCTTTTTCCATAAATCGGGCCAGATCGGAAGTGGCGTAGCCTTTTTCGAACAGATTCTCCAATGATTTGGTGATAAGATTACCGGCTTCATCCCAACCCATATATTCCAGCATCATTACACCCGATAGCAGCATGGAGCAAGGATTTGCCTTGTTTTTACCGGCAATATCGGGAGCGGTTCCGTGCGTGGCTTCAAAAATGGCATGCCCGGTTTTATAATTGATATTTGCGCCCGGAGCAATACCGATTCCGCCTACCATAGCCGCCAACTGATCGGAAATGTAATCGCCGTTCAGGTTGAGCGTGGCAATTACCGAATATTCTTCGGGTTTGAGCAACGTATTTTGTAAAAATGCGTCAGCAATAACGTCTTTGATGAAAACCTTTCCGTTTTCGATGGCTTCGTTATAAGCGGCGACGGCAGCTTCCAGACCACGCTCGGCTTTTATTTTATTGAAAATATTTTCGGTGAAAACCTCATCGCGAAATTCCCTTTCCGCAAGCGCATACCCCCATTTTTTGAAACCTCCTTCGGTAAATTTCATGATGTTCCCCTTGTGAACCAGCGTTACCGACGGAAGTTTGTGCTTGATAGCGTACTCAATGGCTGAACGCACCAAACGCTCCGTTCCTTCCACCGATACGGGTTTTACGCCAATAGATGTGGTTTCGGGAAAACGGATTTTTGCAACACCCATTTCTTCTTTCAGGAATTTGAGCACCTTTTGTAATTCAGGCGTTCCCGCATTCCACTCGATTCCGGCATAAATATCTTCTGTGTTCTCGCGGAAAATCGTAACATTTACTTTATCGGGATGGAGTAACGGAGTAGCAACCCCTTTAAACCAACGCACCGGACGCAGACAAACATATAAGTCAAGATCCTGACGCAGAGCCACATTCAATGAACGGATTCCTTCGCCGACAGGCGTAGTGAGCGGTCCTTTAATTCCCACCAGGTATTTGCGGAAAGCACCCATCGTTTCCGCAGGAAGCCACGTTCCAAGCTTGTTATAAGCTTTTTCGCCTGCAAGAACTTCTTTCCATTCTATTTTTCGTTTACCACCGTAGGACTTCTCTATCGCTTTATCGATTATCAATCTAACAGATGCGGTGATTTCTTTTCCGATACCATCACCTTCGATGAAAGGAATAATTGGGTTATCGGGAACGATGAGTTTATCGTTTTGTTGGGTTATTTGTTGCATAAGTTTATTGATCCTTTTTTCGTTTTTCTATTCTCATTTTTGTCATTCGTTCTCTGAAACCTCCTTCTTTCAGAAAATCTCTTTCAAGAGCCTTTAATTGTTTATAAAGAAGATTATCGGTTTGCTTTATCAGACAAATTGCCATATTTGCGATGGTTTCAGGTGGACGCACTTTAACCAATTCCATATAAAAATCTGTGTTGTTATGTTTTCTCCCTAACTCTCTCATCTTTTCTAATTCTACTGAACCGTCTTCCCATTGTCTATGTTCACGCGTTCGCAAATAATCTTGGTAATCACACAAAAGTTCATACAAGCTTGCTTTTGCTACGTTAACCAACTTAATTTCCATCTCTCTTGATGTAGCCGAAAAACCACTGCCTTCAACAATGTTTTGTTTTCCTGAACGAGCTGCCTGTATCATTTGATCAATCGTACGGTCGCTTCGTTGAAGATACTTATGACAAAAATAATAGGTTATATCATAAATAGCTTCTGCCTTTTGATAACTAAAAAGCTTCTCATAATTTCCTCGTCGTTCAATCAGATTATCATCCACTGTAGCCTAGTTCAAATTTTATGACTTTAAAGACTTTAATGTCGTTAAGGTTTCATCCTGATGAATGAGTTGTTATCTCATTCCATTCAACGCACTACCTGCCTTAAACCAGCCAATCTGCTGTTCGTTGTAGGTGTGAGCAGCTTCAAATTCATCGGTCGAGCCATCGAGGTGATGCAATACAACTTTCAGGTTCTTACCCGGTGTGAAATCGGTTAACCCGATAATACTGATTTTGTCTCTCTCCTGAACCTTACCATAATCGTCTTTATCCACAAAAGTGAGAGCAAGCATTCCTTGCTTCTTGAGGTTGGTTTCGTGAATACGGGCAAACGATTTCACCAAAATTACTTTCACGTTCAGGTGGCGCGGTTCCATAGCCGCATGTTCGCGGCTGCTGCCTTCGCCGTAATTTTCTTCGGCAACCACGACAGAACCCAAGCCTTCGGCTTTGAATTTGCGGGCTAAAGCGGGAACTTCTGAATATTGCAAAGTTACGGGGTCAAGTGTTTTGTTGGTTTCATCGTTGAACGCGTTCACTGCACCAATAAGCATATTGTCCGATATATTATCCAGATGTCCGCGGAAACGAAGCCACGGGCCGGCCATCGAAATGTGGTCGGTGGTGCATTTTCCTTTTACTTTTATCAGAAGCGGAAGTTCTTCGTAATCTTTTCCGTTCCACGGAGCAAAAGGTTCTAATTTTTGCAAACGATTGGAGTTGGGAGCAATATCCACTTCTATCTTACTGCCGTCATCCGATGGAGCCTGATAACCGGCGTCTTCCACCGCAAATCCTTTCGGTGGCATTTCGTAACCTTGCGGTTCAGCCAACTTCACTTGCTCGCCTTTAGCGTTGGGAAGTGTATCCGTTAACGGGTTAAATGTTAAATCACCGGCGATAGTTAGCGCTGCCACCAGTTCTGGTGATGTTACAAAGGCGTGTGTATTTGGGTTTCCGTCGTTTCGTTTAGCGAAATTCCGATTAAATGAAGTAACAATAGAGTTTGAGCGTTCAGATTTTTCGTCGGTACGTTTCCACTGGCCGATACACGGGCCGCAGGCATTTGCCATAATTACGGCACCCACTTCTTCGAATTCCTGTAAAACACCGTCGCGCTCGGCAGTATATCGAACTTGCTCCGAGCCAGGATTAATAATAAATCTGGCATTTACACTTAATCCGTCTTCCTTGGCTTTTTTTACGATATGTGCGGCACGGGTTAAATCTTCGTACGACGAGTTGGTGCACGAACCGATCAATCCCACTTCCATTTGTTGGGGATAACCGTTTTCTTTCACCACTTTGGCAAATTCCGAAATGGTGTATGCAGCATCAGGAGTAAACGGACCATTTATATGCGGTTCCAGTTTCGATAAATTGATTTCGATAACCTCATCATAATATTTCTCTGGGTTCGCAGCTGTTTCTGGATCGGCTTGCAGATAAGAAATAATTTTGCGGGCTTCATCGGCTACTTCTTTCCTACCCGTTCCCTCAAGATAAATGGCTGATTTTTCATCGAACGGGAAGATGGAAGTGGTAGCCCCAACTTCGGCGCCCATATTGCAAATGGTTCCTTTTCCGGTGGCGGACAGCGTCGAGGTTCCCTCGCCAAAATATTCAATAATGGCGTTGGTTCCGCCTTTTACGGTAAGTATTCCCGCAAGCTTCAGAATAACATCTTTGGGCGATGCCCAACCCGATAATTTTCCAGTAAGTTTCACACCAATAAGTTTCGGCATTTTAAGTTCCCAGGGCAATCCGGCCATCACGTCCACCGCGTCGGCTCCACCGACACCGATAGCGATCATTCCCAAACCGCCGGCATTGGGTGTGTGCGAATCGGTTCCTACCATCATTCCGCCTGGAAATGCATAATTTTCAAGTACTACCTGATGGATAATTCCAGCTCCCGGTTTCCAGAATCCGATTCCGTATTTATTGGAAACATCACGAAGGAAATTAAACACCTCTTCGTTAGTAACTTTTGCGGTCTGTAAATCGGTTGATGCATTTTTATACGCCTGAATCAAGTGATCGCAATGCACGGTCGATGGAACGGCCACGTTTTTTCGTCCCGAATTCATCAACTGCAACAGCGCCATTTGTGCCGTTGCATCCTGCATGGCTACCCTGTCGGGGGCAAAATCCACGTAATCTTCGGCACGTTTATAGTTTTTCACCGCTACTCCGGGCGAAAGATGTGAAAACAAAATTTTCTCCGTTAACGTCAACGGACGGCCTAATTTTTCTTTAGCTTGTGTTACTTTTCCGGGAAGCTGGGCATATACTTCACGGATCATATCGATATCAAAAATCATAGAAATAAAATGGGTATAATGTGATTTATAATTAGTGCGATGACTGGCGTTTCAACAATTTAAGATACGAAATGTTCGGGATAGGCATCAAAAAAAGTCAATCACACACAAAGTTAAGAAAATCTGCTCAAATATTTCACAAAATTTTGTATTTTCGTGCCATTAATCTAATCATTAATTTTAAAAACAGAAACCATGCAATCAAATCAAGATGACAAACAGCCGGTTAGCTTACCCGAAAACGCTTATCTGGAATTAAAAGAGGGTGAAGAGTACAAACCGGTCTTACCCGCGGACAAGGCTATTAAGGAAGTTACACCCTGGTCTGTAGGAATGGGATTACTTATGGCAGTAATTTTTTCTGCGGCAGCAGCCTATTCCGGACTGAAAATCGGACAGGTTTTTGAAGCCGCCATACCCATTTCCATTATTGCCGTAGGCGCATCAGCAGCGTTACGCAAAAGAAACGCGCTGGGGCAAAACGTAATTATCCAGTCCATTGGGGCATCATCGGGAGTTATTGTTGCCGGAGCCGTTTTCACCATTCCAGGACTTTATATTCTGCAAGCCAAGTATCCTGAAATTCAGGTAGATTTCTGGCAAATATTTTTCTCGTCACTCTTCGGCGGATTTTTGGGAATATTATTTCTTATTCCTTTCAGAAAATATTTTGTAAAAGACATGCACGGTAAATTACCGTTCCCTGAAGCTACAGCCACTACCGAAATCCTAATGACCGGTGAAAAAGGCGGCAATCAGGCAAAACTACTGGTGACAAGCGGATTAATCGGAGGATTATTCGATTTTTGCTTCTCGGCATTTCGCTTGTGGAGCGAAGAAATTTCCACTCGAATTGTTCCTGCCGGAGCTATGCTTGCCGATAAATTTAAAATGGTACTGAAATTCAACGTCAGCGCACTAATTTTCAGCTTCGGCTATCTGGTAGGATTGCGCTACGCGCTTATTATAACCGTAGGTTCGTTGCTTTCGTGGCTCGTTTTCATACCGCTGGTAAACGAAATAGGAGCATTGGCAGCTGCAAGTGGAGGAGTAAATCCGTTCGCATCGTTGTCTGCCGAAGAAATTTTTGCCGCTTATGTTCGTCCGATTGGTATCGGTGCTATTGCCATGGCCGGAATTATCGGAATTATTAAATCGTCGGGAGTTATTGGAAATGCTTTCAAGCTAGCTGTCGGCAGTAAAAAAGAGAAATCGCACACAGCTGAACTCAAAGGAGAACGCACGCAACGTGACCTGAAAATGTCGTTTGTAATGCTATTCCTGTTTTTAACACTTGTAGCCGTATTTATTTTCTTGCTTATCGGCGTTAAAGTTACCCTTGTTCAGGCTATTGTTGCTCTGCTTACCATAACCATTATTTCATTTTTATTTACTACGGTTGCAGCCAACGCTATTGCCATTGTAGGAACAAATCCTGTTTCGGGAATGACATTGATGACGTTAATTCTTTCATCGGTAATCCTTGTAGCCATAGGTTTGAAAGGCTGGCAAGGGATGGTTAGCGGACTGATTATCGGTGGTGTAGTTTGTACTGCACTTTCGATGGCGGGCGGTTTTGTGACTGATTTGAAAATCGGTTACTGGATCGGGACGACACCGGCGAAGCAGGAATCGTTTAAATTTCTGGGAACACTGGTTTCTGCTGCTACGGTTGGAGCCGTTATTTTTATTTTGAATGAAGCTTACGGATTTGTCGCTACTGAAACACATACCAACCCGATGGTTGCACCACAGGCTAATGCCATGGCAGCCATTATCGAACCGCTTATGTCGGGTTCAGGAGTTAGCTGGATGTTGTTGGGAATCGGCGCTATAATTTCCATTCTTATCAACTGGCTTAATATATCGCCTTTGGCGTTTGCGCTTGGGATGTTTATTCCGTTGCCGCTGAATACACCGCTCGTGGTGGGTGGATTACTTAATCATTGGATTAGCAAACGCTCAAAAGATCAGGCGCTCAACAATGCCCGCCACCAGCGTGCGATACTTATTGCGTCGGGATTTATTGCGGGAGCAGCGCTTTTCGGAGTTATCGGAGCATTGGTTATTTTTATTACCAATAACGGAAATGTCCTTAACCTGGGTGTCTGGGAAGATCCGCACGGAACAGGTGCACAAATAGTTGCATTAATTGCTTTTATCGGATTGATTTCGTATTTTATTTGGGAAGCTATGCGGGCAAAGAAAGAAGATTAAAACGAGTTAGAAGATACACATTAAACCAATCCATTTGAATATATAGAATTTTATAATAATGAAAAAATTACTTTTTTGTGTTGCAATAGCAATGCTGGTCATTGCTTGCACACAACAAAAACAAAACAAACCTGCGGTGGAAGAAACCGATTTCACGCAGTATGTGAACCCGTTTATCGGAACGGCATTCACGGGGCACACGTTTCCGGGTGCAACATATCCGTTGGGAATGATTCAGGCAGGGCCGCAGACCGGTAACTTTTCCTGGGCGTATTGTTCGGGATACTTTTATGAAGATTCGCTTATTCAGGGATTTACGCAAAACCGATTAAACGGAACAGGGTGTGTTGATTTGGGAGATTTACTGGTACAACCATTTTCGGGAGAAAAACGTGATAATTTAGACAGCCGTTTCGATAAAGCAACCGAAAAAGCTTCGCCCGGATATTATACCGTACAACTTGCCGATAACGACGTAAACGTAGAAATTACCGCATCGTCCCACGTGGCTTTCCATAAATACACCTTTCAGAAAGGAAAAGCGGCCAATATTCTCGCCGATTTTCAGAGCGGATTGGTGTGGCAGGATGTTCGTTTTTATACGCATGTGCTCGACAATGAGATAAATTTTGAGAGTGACAGAGTAATTTCGGGTTTTACGCGTCGAACAGAATGGGTGCAACGTATTTATTATTTCGTTATCGAATTCGATAAGCCAATTATCAATAAAGAAGAACTCGAAAAACGCAGTCCCAACGAAAAATCGTCGCGTTACATTCTTACGTTCGATATGCAGGATAGCGATACGCTGAATATGAAAATCGGTATGTCGTCGGCTAGCATCGCCGGCGCGAAGGCCAATCTCGCCGCCGAAGTTCCCGATTGGGATTTCGCATCGGTACATCAAAACGCTAAAAACGAGTGGAACAAATACCTCTCGAAAGTAAGAATAGAAGGTTCGCAAGACGATAAAGTAAACTTTTACACATCGCTGTATCACTTGTACATTCAACCCAACAACATTGCTGATGTTGACGGGAAATATACCGGCCCGAATCGCACCGTAACGCAATCACCCAACGGAAAATACTATTCAACTTGGTCTCAATGGGATACTTTCCGAGCTGCATTTCCAATGTACACCGTTCTCACGCCGGAGCTGATACCCGATTTCGTGAATTCCATGCTCGACTACAGCGAACAGCAGGGACATCTGCCTATCTGGTCACTTTGGGGGCAGGAAACCTATACGATGATCGGTAATCACTCCGTTCCGATGATTGTGGATGCATATCTGAAAGGATTTACCGGTTTTGATGCCGAGCGCGCATACAACGAGATCAAGAAATCGATTACTGAAAGTAAACACTATAAGTCGAACTGGGATATATACGATAAATTCGGTTATTATCCTTACGACTTAATTAAAGTTGAATCAGTTTCGCGCACGCTGGAATGTGGATTCGATGATTACTGCATGGCTATTTTTGCAGAAAAGCTGAAAAAAACAGAAGATGCAGCATTCTTCAGAAAACGGGCCGATTTTTATAAAAATCACTTTGACAAAGAAACCAACGCCATGCGCCCAAAAGACTCAAAAGGAGAATGGCTTACACCGTTTGACCCCTATGCTTTAGCTCACGCTGACTCAAATATCGGCGGACATTACACCGAGGGAAATGCACTGCAATACACGTGGCATGTGATGCAGGATATTCCTGGGCTTATTGAGTGGATGGGTGGAAAGGAAAAAGCAGGTGAAGTATTGGATTATCTTTTCAATACCAAGCAGGAATCCTCCGGAACATTATCGGACGTAACCGGGCTTATCGGACAATATGCACACGGAAACGAACCAAGCCACCACGTGGCATACATTTACGCTTATCTTGACCGTCCGGCAGAAACGCAACGCTTGGTGCGCCAAATCTGCACCGATTTCTACAAAAACAAACCCGACGGACTCATCGGCAACGACGACTGCGGACAGATGTCGGCATGGTATATGTTCTCGGCAATGGGCTTTTACCCGATGAATCCCGTGAGCGGCGAATTTGTTTTCGGAGCACCGCAAATTCCTTCGGCACGCATCGATGTAGGCAACGGAAAAACCTTCACGATGGAAGCCAAAAACTTGTCGAAAGAAAACCTGTACGTGGAAAAAATAGAACTCAACGGACAACCGTACGATAAGAAATTCATCACCTATCAGGATATTATGAACGGCAGTTCATTGGTATTTTATATGATGAGTGAGACGAAAAAGTAATCAGTTTTGAGTTTTCGATTTTACGGTTGCCGGTTTTCAATTGAAAATCGGCAACTGTTTTTTTCGTTCAGATTTTGCAATTTAAGAAAATCTATTTATCTTTCGAAAGTTTTGAAAACCAAGACTTAAATAAAAATAGAGCTATATGAAAACACTGATTAAAACTACATTTTGGTGCTTGCTATCTTTCTTTTGTCTTGCGAAAAAGACTATATTTTCACCCCACTTACCGATGGAGTTTTGCTGAAAGAAGTATATTTTGGCGATAACTTATCTTATGTCTACACCTATAATGATGCAAGGCAAGTTTTAGAAAATAAGAGTAAGTGGTCTTATACAAAGTACAATTATAGCAAAAACAGATTAATATCGCATGATCTTTATTTTGATAATAGAATATTCAGTAGCAGCGGCTATATTCTTGAAGATGCAATGAAACGCACCGAATGGGTTAATCCTCAAAATACAGAAAAAGAAGCTACTCTTGAATATTTTTATAACGGGAATAAACTTGTTAAGTCAACTATGTTGCATGGTTATAGTACATATAGTTATGATAGCAGTAATCGCATAAACAGACAAACATTCCACGAAGATGACGGTAAAGAGGCAGGATATATAGATTTTCTTTACGATGCAAAAGGCAATATGATTAAGCGACTTCATTATTCCGTATCATCGAAAGGGGAAACGACCCTTAACACGACGACAATTTATGAATTTGACAATAAAAACAACCCGTATCGTGCCTTTAGTTCCTTAATGATACCCGGTGAAAATACCAATCCGAACAATATCGTTAAAGAAACGTATACACTTCATTTCGAAGTAGATGATTTTATTGAAAAAGTTCAGGTTAAGGAATCTTCCTATGAATACAATAGCAAAGGATATCCAATTTCCAAAATCAAAGAGATAAAGTTCATATACTATTAAGATAAAACATCCACAAAAAAACATTATGAGAAAGTTCACTTTTATTTTGGCTGCAAGCGCATTATTGTTTGCTGTTGCTTGTACAAACAGTAGTAAAAATCGTCAAAACAACGATGAAATTGTTACCGCTACAATCAATAACAGTAAAGGTCAAACACTCGACATAACTTACAACACAACAGAGAAAACCGCTACCATCGTTTTCAACGGCGAAACTATTGTGTTGAAGCAACAGCCTTCGGCTTCAGGGATTCGCTACTCTAATGATACGTACGAGTACACCGAATGGCAAAACGAGATTGAATTAACAAAAAATGGTAAAGTAATTTTCAGTAATAAAGAAAAATCAGGAATGACCAATAATTTTGTTGATGCAGAGGGAAAAATCCTTACCGTTACTCATGATACTTCCGGTGATATTCCCACTGCAGCCATTACCTATGAAGATTATAAAGACGTCATACTCGCGCAAGTTCCAGAGAGTGTCTGGGCAAAAGGTGGCGAATATAAAAGCAATACAATTAGATGGGTAACCAACGAAAATGGCGGAGACCTTATCGTCAACGGTAAAACCATCAGCTTTAAGGCACAGCAATAACAGAAACAATAACTTATCGAAATAAAACTGTTTACGGAGTGACTTCAATGTCGCTCTTTTTTTTCGAACATATTAAAATATACGGTGTTTTAACGATGACTTATAATTTTAAATATAACGGTAAAGAAATGATCGACAATTGTAATTAATTGTCAATCTATTTCCTATTTAAAGTTAGTAATCTGAATTCAAAGCTTATGACTAAGAGTTCAAAACTATTTATATATCAACTTTAAAAACAAATAATGGAAACAAGAATAAACATTCACAGTATTGAACCAAAAGCATATGAAGCCATGCTCGGGCTTGAAAAATATTTATCAAGTTCTGTTTTGGACAAAAAACTCATTGAATTAATAAAAATAAGAGCATCGCAAATAAATGCCTGTGCATATTGCATAGACATGCACACAAAAGACGCATTGAAATACGGTGAAAGTCCCAGACGGATTTTTGCCGTAAGTGCATGGTGGGAATCACCATTATTCGATGAAAAAGAAAGAATAGCTATGAAGATGACCGAAGAAATCACCTTGATAGCAAAGAATGGATTAACTTGAAACTTACCAAAAAGCGAAAGAGAACTTCAGCGACAATGAAATTGCACAAATCATTATGCAAATAGTAACGATAAATTCGTGGAACCGAATTGCTGTGTCAACTCATATGGTGCACGAAGATTAAACATTCACAGTATGGATTTTTTGATTTCGTAGCTTCCTCTTATTTCCGAACATTAATTCAGCGGAATTGGGAAGCTATGATTTTCTTTTTGTGAATAAAAAACACAAACACAAAAAGGAAAGAGAGAACAGACTATTTATCAAAAATATAATAATACTATTATCGTACAGTGATAATGCAATTTCGGTTGTGAATAAGTTTTCAACAATTTCCCGATTGAATCTTCAATTGCAATCTTCCATTTCACAATCTTCATCGGGAGCTTCAAACTCGATGGTGGAATGCTGCACACCCAACGAGAGTAATTTTTCACGGATTTCAGCTTTCAGGCTGTGCAATTCTGCCATCGGCAATGGTGCTGAAAGCACCACGTGGATGGTAAGTACATTGTATTCGCCGTCCACCGACCAAACGTGCAGATCATGAACGTTTTGCACATTCTCCATCGCCAAAACCGATTTTTCAATCTCGTCAATACTGATTAAATCGGGACTGCCTTGCAAAATAATGCGCAAACTCTGACGAATATTCCGATACACGTTGAAAAGAATAAATGCCGATATGGCAATGGAAAGAAGTGGATCGATAAACGGTGCATCCACAAAATACATGATTCCCGCACCAACAAGAACAGCAAGCCATCCCAGCACATCTTCGAGCAGATGCAGCGACACCACCTTTTCATTCAGCGAATGTCCTTTGCGCAAGCGCAAAACGGCTGCGCCGTTCACAATAACTCCCAGAACGGCAAGCAGAAGCATCCCTTTCACATCGGGTTGCTGCGGGTTAAATAATCTTGGGATGGCGTTCATCAGGATAAGCACACTTCCCACCACCAATATCACTGAATTAATGATGGCGCCCAGCAACGAAAAGCGTTTGTAACCGTAGGTATAGCTTTTCGTACGCGGACGTTTGGCAACTTTCTGAAAATACCACGACAGACCGAGCGAAAAGCTGTCACCCAAATCATGAACAGCATCAGACAGAATAGCAACACTGTTTGTCAACAAACCGCCCACAATCTCAATTATCGTAAAAAAGAAATTCAAAAAAAACGCCACTTTTATGTTCTTGACGTCTTCGTTCTGATGATTATGATCGTGGTAATGCATTTACTTTAGGATGAATCACATGGTATAACATTACGATAAAATTATTGTTCATAAAACGCAATTATCAATAATAAATCATACATTTGCATCGGTTTAAAATCGTTTAAATAACCTGTTGTTTATAAAACCGATTAACTGATATTCCGCTTTTATGAATGTTAATAACAAAACCAGACACATGAAACGAGCATGTAAATCAGTTACACACAAGTGCATGATTATTGCGAGTTCCATCTGGCCATAATGTAAAAAATAAAAAAATAAACAGATGAAACTACTAAGCTATTTTTTAGTGACATCGCTCGCTTTTGTCCTCAACTTTTGTAGCAATCAATCGGGTGGCAGCGAAAGCAGAGACGCTGTATTGGCCGAAGAATCGACTCCGATGGCAACTGAACCGGCGAATTACGACAAAGCTATGACAAGTGAGCCCGAGACCGATGTTACGATTTACGAACGTAAACTTACCAAAAACGGCTCCATCCGTTTCGAAACTTCTAACCTGAGCAAGACAAAGCAACTTATCACAAGCGCTGTCGCTACGCTTAACGGGTACATTTCCAACGATAATATTTCGGAATCAGACAATCATACGGAAAACACGCTCACCGTTCGTGTCCCAGCCGATAAAACCGATTCGCTCATAGCCATTATCGAAAGTAACGCATCCAAAATTGATTACAAAAGTATTGATGTGCAGGATGTTACCGAACAATTTATCGACCTCGACACCCGCGTGAAAACCAAAAAAGAAGTTGAAGCCCGTTATCGTGAATTACTTACACGTGCCACTTCGGTAGAAGAAATCTTAAAGATCGAAGAACAAATCGGAAACATCCGCACCGAAATAGAATCGGCCGAAGGACGGCTTCGCTACCTTTCCAACCAGGTACAATACAGCACGCTTCACGTAACATTCTACGAAAAGTATTCGAACTTCGGATTCTGGAATAAAATGGGCAAAGCCTTTAAAAACGGATGGAACAGTCTGCTCTGGCTGTTGGTGGGAATTGCCAACTTGTGGGCGATACTGCTTTTCATCGCGTTGGTCATTACGCTAATAGTGTATCTGACTAAAAGGAAAAGAGCGGGAAAACAACCTCCGTTTCCTAATAACAAATAAAATAGTAATATACTACCTGAATTGTAAACAAATAAATCAACTAAAATGAAAAGCCTGAATTATATCATTTTATTAGCTGTCGCAGTGGTGATTACTGCCTGCACTACATCGAAAAAAGAAACTGTTATGTTAAAACAATCCGATTTTCCTGCTCCACCTGTAGCAGAAGTTCTTCCTGATACATTTACCAACTTCGGGCAAACGCGTATCGATAATTACTATTGGCTGAAAGACAAAAATAATCCGAAAGTAATCGATTACCTGAAAGCCGAAAACGCTTATACCGACACCGTTATGGCATCGACAAAAGCGTTGCAGCAAACCATTTACGACGAAATTCTCGGCCGCATGAAAGAAGACGACGAAAGCTATCCTTCTTTTTCTGATGGTTATTACTACTACAGCCGCACCGAAAAGGGCAAACAATACCGCACCTATTTGCGTCGCAAAGGTTCGATGGATGCCGCCGAAGAAGTTATTTTCGATATCAATAAAATGGCAGAAGGAAAATCCGCATTTATTTTCCGCGGATATTCCATCAGTCCCGATAATAGTAAAGCAGCCTATTTTTACAACGAAACCGGTTCGTATGCAGAATTCATTCTGAAAATAAAAGACCTGGCTTCGGGTGAAGATGTGGGTTTCAGCATGAATGGAGCTACTTCCGTTGCCTGGGCAAACGACAACAAGACGCTTTTTTACGGTATAATTGACAATACATTGCGCTCGTATCGCATTATGCGTCAGATGCTGGATGCTCCCAAAGCCGACTTAGTATATGAAGAAGCCGATGCCCGGTTCTCAACCTACGTTTCGGGAAGTAAAACCAAAGAATATATTTTTATCGGCTCTGCAAGTTCCACCACTTCGGATGAACGATATATCTCGGCAGACAAGCCACTTGACCAATTTAAAATGTTCATGCCACGCGTTCAGGATGTGGAATATTCCGTTTATCCACATAAGAAAAAGTTTTTTGTGAGATACAAAGACAAACAAAACCTGAACGGTAAAATTTACGAAACACCGCTTACAGGACACGAAGACCGAAACACCTGGAAAGAATTTCTGGCACACGATGAAAACGTCCGCATCGAAGGTATCGATATTTTAAAAGATTACGTAACGCTCGAATTACGCAAGAACGGATTAAGTGAAATTATCGCAAAACCAGTTTCGGGTGGTGAAGAAAAGACCATCGTTTTTCCCGAGCCGGTTTACTCGGCCACTTTAAGCGGAAATCCGGAATACGACGCCACCACTTTCCGATATTCTTATACGTCTCTCAATCGCCCCACCACGTTGTACGAATACGATATTGCTACCGGCGAAACGGCAAAGCTGAAAGAACAGGAAATCCCATCGGGTTTCAATCCCGATAATTATGTGGTTGAACGGCTTTGGACAACCGCTCCCGACGGAGTAAAAGTGCCTATGGCTATCGTATATAAAAAGGGATTGAAAAAAGACGGCACAAACCCCGCCCTAATCTATTCCTACGGAAGCTACGGTTCCAGCTCCGATGTATATTTCAGTGCAAGCATCTATAGTCTTATCGATCGTGGTTTCGTGTATGCACTAGCTCAAATTCGCGGCGGAAGCGATCTCGGCGAACAGTGGTACGAAGACGGAAAATTGTTGAAAAAGAAAAATACATTTACCGATTTTATCGCGTGCAGCGAGCTGTTGATTAACGAAAAATACACATCGGCAAACAAACTCGCGGCAATGGGAGGAAGCGCCGGCGGCTTGCTGATGGGCGCCGTGGTAAACGAACGTCCCGATTTGTATCAAACCATCGTGGCACAAGTACCGTTTATCGATGTTATCAACACCATGTTAGACGATACCCTGCCGCTCACCACGGGCGAATACGAAGAATGGGGCAATCCCAACGAAGAGGAGTATTACAACTACATGCTCTCCTACTCGCCCTACGACAACATCAAAGCACAAAATTATCCAAACATGCTGGTAACAGGCGGCATCAATGATTCGCAAGTACTTTTTCATGAACCCACCAAATACGTTGCCAAGCTCCGCGCACTAAAAACCGACGATAACATTATGCTGTTGCACATGAATATGGACAGCGGACACGGCGGTGCCACCGGTCGTTACGACGGAATAAAAGACACGGCTTTCGAGTTCGCGTTTATTTTGAATAGAGTTGGGATAGAAAAGTGAAAAGTAAAAGAAAAACAAAGTATGTCTAATTAACAAAATCCAATATTCTTACATAACTGAAAAATATATATTAAATTG